>ERZ824598.30-NODE-30-length-205168-cov-9.328000_pt1 | contig 205168 bp, 181 predicted proteins | sample MGYA00519934_ERZ824598 | MGnify/ENA primary metagenome ERZ824598 (study PRJEB31778, sample SAMEA3449177) | human gut metagenome | biome: human gut; feature: human-associated habitat; material: faeces | place: United Kingdom | collected 2010/2012 ... | reverse complement strand
TATTTAACCAAATTTTCTCATCAAAATATTTGCTCAGGTCAGAGTAAACCCCTATCTATACCCCTTAAGTAAACATCATTGTGCTGGCGCAATAAACCCTTGTTCCCTTGTACTCCTGTTAAAAAAACAGAACGTTCCAAACACCTGTTTTTCGCGCTTTTGTTAAACCCTTTTGTTCTTTTGTTTAAATTTCGGTGAGAGGTGGGGTACGTGTGCGTTAACTTTTGCGACGGTTGTTGCATCGGGGTATGGTGTTTTTTATTTAATTTGCAGGAGATTATCATTTTAATTTTTTTGACCATGGGAACACGATTATTTGCAGGGTACGTGGTTGTTATTGCGGGGATTTTTATGGGTTTGGGTGGCGTCGGCGTACCGGAGGCCGCGGGCGCGAATCCGTATCTGCCGCTGTGGGAGTATATACCCGACGGGGAGCCGCATGTGTTTGACGACCCTGACAATCCCGGGAGGGAGAGGGTGTATATATACGGTTCGCACGACAGCCGCGTCACCGATTTCTGCGGGCGTGAGTTTGTGGTGTGGTCGGCGCCTGTCGACAGTCTCGACCGATGGCGGTATGACGGGGTGATATTCTCGGCGGTGACTGACCGCGACGGCAACCGTCTCAACGACGACGGCCTCGGCGATATACTGTATGCTCCCGATGTGGCGGTCGTGAGAGATGAAGCGGGAGTGCCGACCTACTATCTGTATCCCAACAATCAGCATGAGGGACGGCAGGGTATGATAGCGCGCAGCGCGCGTCCCGACGGGCCGTTTGAGGTGTGCAACTGGAGTAAGGATGACCCTAAACTGACTGACGGCGTGCTTCGTTTCGACCCGGCTGTGCTTGTCGACGATGATGGCCGCGTCTACGGCTACTGGGGATTCGAGGAGAGTTTTATGGCCGAGCTTGACCCGACGACGATGTGCACGGTCAAGCCGGGCACGGAGGTGAAGGTGCGGGCGGTGCCGGGATTTTCGCAGGCGGACAGGGAACGGTTTTTCGAGGCTTCGTCGATAAGAAAGATTGACGACAAGTATGTGTTCGTGTACAGCCGCTCGACGGCCGACGGCGACTTCGGGCTCGGTTCAAGCAACTATACGCTTGCGTATGCCTATTCCGACAATCCGCTCGGGCCGTGGACGTATGGCGGAACCATCATCGATGGCCGCGGGCGCACGATGCATCCAGACGGCAGGGTTATATATACCGCGCATCCCAACGGCAACACGCACGGCGGTCTGTGCCGCCTCGGCGACCAATGGTACATATTCTACCACCGTCAGTGCGGTCTCGACGAGTTCTCGCGCCAGGCCATGGTGGCGCCCGTGGAGGTGACTGTGGAGAAAGGCAAAGGCGGCGCGGTGCATATCAGCGAGGCGGAATATACGTCGGAGGGGTTCGAGATAAACGGCCTGAATCCGCTGCGGACGTATCCGGCGGGTATCGCATGCCACTATACGGGAAAAAGTCCGGCAGTTGAGACGGGATGGCCCCACAAGCGCTTTTACGGCGCGTATATCAGGCCGGGACGCTATGACGGGGACCCTGCTGCGGCTACGGAGGAGGTGAACCTGACGGTCAATCCGCTGGTGAACCTTACCGACGGGTCGGTGACAGGGTATAAGTATTTCAACTTCGACCTGATGGACGGAAGCAAGCCCGCGGAGTTCGTGATGGCGATGAAGCCAACGGGGGCGGCGGGCGCAATCGAGGTGCTGGCCGGGGATATATACGGCGAGCCGGTGGGGCTCGGGCGCATTGAGCTCTCCGGCGCGGAGTGCGCCGTAGCGGAGTATGCCGTACAGGAGCTGCGCGTGCCGGTGGGTAATTTGGAGCGGCTGTCGGGGAAGATGCCGCTGTGGCTGCGCGTCAGCGCCGAGGGGGAGGAGCCGGTAGGCGAGGTGTATTATTTCAGGTTCGAGCAGTAGGGGAGGGTAAGGTCGGTAAGGGCGTTAAGGTCATTAGGGTCATTAAGGTCATTAGGGACGTTAACGTCTTTTTGTCGGACATGTCGGACTGGTCTGACCGGTCGGACATGTCCGACTTGGAGCCGGGGTGTTTAATAAATTATGTTAAAGATTTTTTTTAAGGAAATATTTCAGTAAATTTGCATTGTGCAAGACACAGGCGGGGCGGTAATGCCGCATCTACCCCTATGCAAATATATAACTACTTAATATACTTAAAATTATGTCAAAGGTAACAGTTGTAGGCGCCGGTAATGTAGGCGCAACGTGTGCAAATGTGTTGGTGACTTGCCAGATCGCCGACGAAGTGGTTCTTCTCGACATCAAGGAGGGCGTATCGGAAGGTAAAGCTATGGATATCATGCAGACTGCAAATATCCTCGGATTGCAGACCCGTCTGACCGGCGTGACCAACGATTATGAGAAAACCGCCGACAGCGACGTTGTAGTCATCACTTCAGGTATTCCCCGCAAGCCGGGTATGACCCGCGAGGAACTTATCGGTGTCAACGCAGGCATCGTGAAATCGGTGACCGAGAATGTACTCAAATATTCTCCCAATGCCGTGATACTCTGCGTGTCAAACCCGATGGATACAATGACTTACCTTATCCACAAGACTTCGGGTCTGCCCAAAAACCGTATCATCGGTATGGGTGGCGCGCTCGACTCTGCCCGTTTCAAATATTTCCTGAGCAATGCTCTCGGTGCCAACGCTACTGAGGTAGAGGGTATCGTAATCGGCGGCCACGGCGACACTACCATGATTCCGTTGACCCGCTATGCCGCTTACCGCGGTGTTCCCGCATGCAATTACCTGAGCGAGGAAGTTCTCGGCAAGGTTGCTGCCGACACTATGGTGGGCGGTGCCACTCTTACCAAACTTCTCGGCACTTCGGCATGGTACGCTCCCGGTGCTGCTTCGGCACAGGTGGTAGGCGCTGTGCTCCACAACCAGAAGAAACTCATCTCCTGCTCGGCTCTCCTCGACGGCGAATACGGCGAAAGCGACCTCTGCATCGGTGTTCCCTGTATCATCGGCAAGAACGGTATTGAGAAAATCGTTGAATTCGACCTCAATGATGCTGAAAAGGAACTCTTCCACAAGAGCGCCGAGGCTGTACACAAGACTAACGCAGCTCTCGCAGGAGCGCTCTAACCGGTGTACGTCATGAAGATAATCAAATCAATGCTGATTGCGGCCGTAGCCGTGGCCGGCCTGTCGATGGTAAGCTGCTCGAAGAAAGCTGATGATGCCAAGGACGGCAAGGACGCCAAAACTGAAGTTAATGATAATGCCGCCAAGGCTGAGGTGAAGGACAATGCCGCCGGGGCTGAAGTTAAGGATAATGCCGCCGGGAAGGTGGCTGCCATCATTGATTTCAATGCCACCTGGTGCGGTCCGTGCAAGCAGTTCGCTCCCATATTCGAGGCTGCCGGAGAGAAATATGCCGGAAAAATCGATTTCCGGTCGGTCGACGTGGACGAAAATCCCGCTCTCGCCGAGAAATACGGTGTGCAGTCGATACCGATGGTAGTGTTGCTCGACCAGGACGGCAATGTGCTTGACAGCAACGTCGGCTTCATGGAAGCTCCCGCTTTCGATGAATTGATCGCAAAATATCTTTAAGCCACAACAAAATGCAATAGACGAGGGGTCGCGCATCGCGCGGCCCCTCGTGCTTTATCTAAACAAGAGAACACGGTGCAGTAGTTGGTGAATAATGGCGCGCGGGACTATAAAGTTGTCCGAACGCGATTCAATGCTGTTTAAGTGAGCTGAGTGGGGCGGGGGCGTCTCGCCCCCGTGGTAACTTTCAGGGTGTAAGAATAATACCACGGGGGCGAGACGCCCCCGCCCCATAAACAAATCGTCGCGGTAATTTTTTTGTGGGGTGGTGAACTTTTTCGGGGGAGGGGTGTTTGTTATGTTGGAGATTATTGCTCCGAGAATTAAAGTAAAGCAGATTTGTGACTATGAAAACGAAATGCACCTCTTCCGCGAAAACGGAGACTGTAAAAGACGAGATAGTGGTTGACAGCGCCGATGTGCGCGAGGCCGGCGAGCTGGCTGTAAAACGTGGCCACGGCCGTGTGGAGAACGCTGAAATCATCGTTGATGCCGTAGATGAAAGCACGGATAAAGGTGGCGGCGAGCGCACCGGCAGGTAACACGTCGGAGGTGTGAACACAGATAGCGCCGTGAGGGTTTTCCTCACGGCGCTATCTGTATGGGTAGGTTTTTAGCGGAGATTACTGCGGGGAGTGTTTGTTCCGGGATAGGAATTACAACGGGGGCGAGACGCCCCCGCTCCATCGGCTATTTCTTTTTGCCGTTTTTGTGGTGGTATTTGAGGAGCTGCATGGTGAAGTCGCGCTCTACCTTGCGGAGCTCAAAAAGCTGTTTTTTGTTAAGGATTTCGGCGAATTGCGCGTAGTATTCCTTTTCGAGGGCGGCTTCTTTCTCTTTTACTTCGAGGAGCGCTTTTGTCGCGGTCTCGTATTCGATGTCGGTGATTGAGCCTTCTGGGGCGTCGTAGATTTTGGTCTCGAGGGTGCGTGCGTCGTCGTTAAGGTCGGTTATGGCGTCGTCCATCTTGTCGTAGAGGTCGAAGAATGAGGCGGCCTGCTCGCGGGAGAGATCGAGTTTCTGGCGGAAGTAGTTGTGCTTGTACTCGCGTATGTCGTCGCGGAACTGCTTGCGGTCGCGGTTCTGGGCGGTGGCCGGGAGTGCGATGCAAAGTGCGAGCATTAAGAGGAATATGGAGGAAAAGTGTTTCATCAGGGGCTTTTTTTGACGTGGAAACAATCGGTTCATCAGATAGAGTCGTCGAATATTATGCCGAGGTCGGCCGGGATGCTGTCGAGGGGCATGTCGTCGGACATGTCGGCCGACTGCATGTAGAGGTCTTCCATAAGTTCATACTGGTCGACGGCGGGGTAGATGTAGTCGTGGACAAAAGTGACGTCGTTGAGCGCGGTCATGACGCCGGGATAGTTGTTGATGTCGGTAAGGTCGGGGCCCGGGCCGGAGAGGAGGCCGAACATCTTCATCATGCACCAGATGCCGGCAAACATTGCGGCCATGTAGGCGTAGGGACGTATTCGGTGCCAGAACGTGCGTTTTGGCTCGGGCGCGGCGACGACATCGGGAAGTGCCTCGGACATTTTCGCGACAAAGTTGTCGAAGTAACCCTCGGGTACTGTCATGCCCGAGTGTCGTCCTATCTTGTCAAGTATGTCGTTGGTTTCTTTCATAGAGAGATAACGTTTGTGTTTTGAAGCCATCCGGCATGTCGCGCTGAGAGCCAATGCATTGGCATGATAAGCGCTGCCGGCGGAATTATTGTTTTACCGTTTAGACTCGCGATTGTAAAAAAAGTTTAATCATAGTCGGAAAAATATTGCTCGATTTTTTTTACGGCGAGGTGATAGGAGCTTTTGAGGGCGCCGACCGATGTGCCGAGTATCTCGGCCATCTGTTCGTATTTCATTTCGTCGTAGTAGCGCATGTTGAACACTATGCGCTGCTTTTCGGGGAGGGTGGCTATGGCTTTGCGGAGCTCGAGGGCGAGGGCGTCGCCGTCGACGTTGGTGTCGGCTTCGATGGCGTTGATGAGCATCGAGGCTTCGTCGTCAATCGAGACATTGTTGCGCCGGCGTTCGCGGGCGAGGAATGTGAGGCTCTCGTTGACGGCGATTTTGTAGAGCCAGGTGGAGAGGCGGGCGTCGCCGCGGAAATGGTCGAGCGATGTCCATGCCTTGATGAATGTGTCCTGGAGTATGTCGTTGGCGTCGTCGTGGTTCTCGACCATACGTCTTATCTGCCAGTAGAGCGGCTCGGAATAGGCTGCAATCACCTCGGTGAAGGCGCTGCGTGCGGTCGACGGATCGCGCAGGCGCTCGATGAGCTCTGGGGAGTCTTTGGCGGGTTCTTTTGACATGGTCGGTGAGTTTAGGCGCATTCTACAATGTGGAATGTGGCAAATTGTGGACGTTTGAAGCGTAAAGTTAATCAAATTTTTTTTATTACGCAATATTGACTAACTTTGTATTTTAAAAATCAATTTCTTTGCAGGTGAAAAAGACATTAATTTGTGTATGCTGTTGTGCGGCAGCATCGGTAGTGATACCCGGACAATCCAAGGCCGTGGCGTCGCCCGAGCCGGCTGCGGGGAGTGCCGAGTATCTTGACTCGGTGGTAGGACTCAACGAGGTGTCGGTGTCGGTGATAAAATCGACTTCTGACGCCATGTTCCCTTCGTCGGTAACGACGGTCGACATGCAGACGATAGAACGTCTGGACATCGACGGAGTGAAGGGAGTGAGCGAGGTGGCCCCGAATTTCTATATGCCGCAGTACGGTTCGCGGATGACGTCGTCAATCTACGTGCGCGGCCTCGGCACGCGTATCGACCAGCCTATCGTGGCGCTTAACATCGACAATGTGCCGCTTCTCAACAAAGACAACTACGACTTCACGTTCACCGACCTTGACCGGATTGAGGTGGTGCGCGGACCGCAGAGCATACTCTACGGGCGCAACTCCATAGGCGGTGTTATCAATATGTCGACGCTGTCGCCGCTCAGATATCAGGGGGTGAGGGCGCTGGCCGAATACGGCTCGGGCAATTCGTGGCGCGCCGCGCTGTCGGCCTACGGCAAGCTGTCGCCTGCGTTGGGTCTGGCCGTCGGGGGGTCGTTCAATTCGACCGACGGCTTTTTCCGCAACCTGTATACCGGAAAAAAGGTGGACACGGAGCGCAACTGGCTCGGACGCGTCAAACTGGCATGGCGTCCGTCGGCGGCGTTGCTGCTCGAAAACAGCGCGTGGGTGTCGTCGACACGGCAGGGGGGATACCCCTACGAGTCGCTGGCGTCGGGAGAGATAAACCATAATGATACATGCTTCTATGACCGCACATCGGTGGTTGACGGACTGACGGTGAGATACTTCGGCGAGAATGTGTCGGTATCGTCAATCACGGCGTTCCAGTATATCAACGATAATATGACGCTCGACCAGGATTTTCTGCCTGAAGATTACTTCACGCTCACACAGAAACGGCATGAGTGGACGTTGACACAGGATTTCATCGTGAAGGGTGCGGCGGGGCAATACAAATACCTCGGAGGCCTTTTCGGTTTCTACAAGCGGGGGAATATGTCGGCGCCGGTGACGTTCAAGGATTACGGCATCAAGACTCTCATCGAAGACAATGCCAACACGCCGGGCTCGCCAATGCAGATAAAATGGGACGAGCGCACGATGGTGCTCGCGTCGGATTTCACGACGCCCAACTGGGGTGTGGCGGCGTACCACAAGAGCGAATATGAATGGGGACGGTGGACGGCGTCGGTAGGCCTGCGTCTGGCGTTCGAACGCAGCTCGATTGACTACCACAGCTATGTCAACACGGGGCTTACGCTCTACCGTCAGCAGGGACCGATGCTCATACCGATAAAGCAGATTCCGGTCAATCTCGATCTGGCCGACCGGTTGCATACCACGTCGCTGCAACTGCTGCCGGAGCTGAAGCTGTCGTACAGTTTCAACCGCTCGACGGCCGTTGGCATCGTGGTGTCGAAGGGGTACAAGGCCGGCGGATACAACACGCAGATGTTTTCCGACATACTCCAGCAAAGCCTGATGGGGATGATGGGGGGCGAGCAGAAATATGATGTGGACGAAATCATATCATACGACCCCGAGAAGAGCTGGAGCTACGAGCTGAATGCCACGACGTCGCTGTTTGACAACACTCTCGATCTGGATGCGACGCTGTTTTTTATCGATACGCGCGACCAGCAGATGACAATGTTTCCCGAAGGAACTACGACAGGGCGCGTGATGGCCAATGCCGGGCGCACACACTCCAAGGGCGTGGAGATAGCGGCGACATGGCGTCCCGACAGGCATTTTATTGTCAATGCGTCGTACGGGCATGCCGACGCGCGTTTCCGCCGCTTCAACAACGGGCTGGTGGACTGCAAGGGCAACCATGTGCCTTACGCGCCGATGAACACGCTGTTTGCGTCGCTGACTTACGCTACCGACATCAATACGTCGTGGCTCACGGGTATAGAGGTGAACGCCAACTGTCGCGGCGTCGGCCCGATATACTGGGACGAGGAGAACACGGTGAAGCAGCCTTTCTACGCTCTCGCAGGTCTGTCGGTCAATCTGCGTACTCCTCTGGCCGATATCGAGCTGTGGGGGGATAATATCACCAAGACGAAGTATTCGACATTTTATTTCGAGTCGATAGGAAACAAGTTCGTGCAGCGGGGCAATCCGCGCCGCTTCGGAGTGACGCTGCGCTTCGATTTCGCGATGTGATGCCGGCCGATACAATAATATCCGGTAAACAGCGTTATTTATCTACACCATTATTCAATGCACAAACTTAATTTTATTAAAATTTTTATCGATATGAAAATCATCAAAACCTTTTTATTGACATTTGTTGCTGTTTTCGCCTTGGCTTCGTGCGATTCTGACGATCCGTCGCAGACTGTGCAGTACCGTTACAGCAATAATATAACATACGTGACCGACTATACGACAAACGCTTCGACATCGACCGAAGGCGCGTATTATCTTATGGATTTCGACCTTATCAGCGGGAAAGTCAATATTGAGATAACCAATCTGCGTCTGACGCTCGGCGGCAGCCCTGTAAGCCTTAAAATCGAACAGGCCTCGTTCGGTCAGGACAAGGATACCGGCGCAGCCGTAGTCAATGTGCCCAATGCCACTTCGGTAATAGGCGGTGTGTCGCATAATATCAGCAACTTCCGCCTCTCGCAATCGAATGCTTATTTCTCGGCTGTAGGTCAGGTCGGAACATATTATGCCATATCGTTCGAGCTTGACAACCAATATAAGGTCGTGGCAGTGGCGAAATCCGCATACCTTCCCGGTTCTACCATCATCACCGCCAATGCCGACGGCAGCGTGGTAAACAGCAGTAACCGTCCGTATTACAGCTATGTGCTCGACCGCGATAAGTCGACTGCAACGGTTGCCGTCTATTATCTTGATGACAAGAACAAGATGTATCCCGAACTTGCATTCGAGAACCTCCCCTACACGCTTACCGACCGCGGCATCATAATCAACGTCGAGGATGATGTCACCGCCAAGCAGCCTTCGTCGACGGCTTCGCCTTTCGTGGCAAAAGCCATAAGCATGGAGTCGCACTTCGATTCGTCGACCCAGATACGCATCATGACCGAGGACAATCTCATCACGGCAAGCCTGTCGTATCGCGCACAGACAAGCGACAAGAACTGATATCGGTACGAATGCGGCTCAGACGGGAATTTGGATTGCAATCCTTTTTGCCGGAGCCTGTCGGTCAAGACGCTTTGTCTGTAGTATAAGCCGTGGCTGCTATCAGGGTAACAACCCCCGGCCGATAGCAGCCACGGTTTGGTTTATCTATAGAATCCCGATTTTTGGCGTAATATACTATTACCTATCGATAATTAGCGATTATATATTACCCCACTGTAATGTGCAGTTGTTTTCCAAATCATATCAATAACACGTGGGCGTCCGAAGGACACTCAACGCCGTGCAAACTCAGCATCATGTTACGTCTTTTGGATGAATTTTGCTGTTTAAGGTGGCGACTGTCGAAATGAAGGCGGGTGTGACGGTCGATTTGATATTGAATCGCCGGGATAGAGCCGTGGTGTCGAGCGTCTCGATGTCAATGTCGTTGTCGAGTTTGAAAACTGCCTCTTTGACAGTCCAGATTTTAATGAATTCGACCTCGGGGTCGGAGGCTTGCAATATTGCGCGGCGTTCCCGCGGGCTGAAACAGTAATCAATAGTCTGGGACATCGCTGCCGCAGTATCGGTGGTGATTGCTTCGACATCGCAGCCTACAGGGCAGTCGGCAACAGCGGCCATTACAGCCCTGTCACAGTGGCTGAGGCTGATATGTATGTCATGCCGTCCGGCAATGGCAGGCTTGCCAGTGATACCGTATTCGATAGTGAAAGTTCCCGGTGGGATTCTTAACGTGTCATGGAGCATTTTGGCAAGCAGCTCGTAGGACATGACCGATTGCAGGCAGTCGATGTCTCGGGCAAACGACATTGCCATGCGGCGTCTCCAGAGGGGAAGCCGCATGAGGCGGTTGTCGAGTGTCGCGAAATCAATCGCCGGGTTTATTTCGATTGTTTCAGAAGCCAACAGCATAATCAGTCCATGACCGGGTCGAAGTATCCGAGTCCGGCAATGGCTCGGATAAAGTTCCTGATATATGTAGTGGATGTCTCGCCCCATCTGAATCCGAGATGGTATAGAATGCAGTTGGTGTAGGTTGATGTAAAACCGGCGAAGGTCGTGGCGCCGTTTTCCGATTCATAGGCTACGAGCGGCTGGAGGAACGTCACACGTTCGGACGCTGTTTCCATGGCTTCAGACAGGCGTTTGCCGAACTCGTCATCATCGACAAAGTCAATTGAGACGCCGAGCACTTCGGCCATCACGTCAATCACGTCGGCAAGAGGGATGTGATGGTTGTTGAGAGGATGGAACACGATGTTGGCCGCCGGTGTCGTGGCAAGGTCGAGGATTGAATGCGCCAGCATGTCGACCGGCGAGAACTCACACTCCGATACAAGGTGGCTGTAAGGCACACAACCGAGAGCGAGATAGGCCCTCAGGCGTCCCATGAACGCGTTGTTCTGGAAATTGGCCTGAAATTCGCCGTCGGAATTGCGCGGCGAGATGTTGCCCACGCGCATGATTTTGGCGTTGAGCCGGCCGGCTTCGACGGCGTCGAGTATAATTCGTTCAGCTTCGTATTTCGATTTGACATATTGGTTGGACAATCCCTGTCCCATGTCAAGAGTCTGCTCAGTAAGAATTTTTGTCGCAGCATCGGCCACGTTGACTTCGCCGGCTACAGAAACGGTCGATACATGTACGAGTGGGCGGTCGTTGGCCGAGCACCATTCGACGATGTTGCGGACGGTGTCTACATTGGCGTGTTCAATCTCATTGCCCGGGGCGAAGTGCTTTACGCTTGCGGCGCAGTTTATTGCGGTGTCAATCTTTGCGGAATCAAGTGCGGCAATCGTCCGGGTGTCGTTTAGGTCGCCTTCGATGATGAATATCCGTTTGTCCAGTAGATGCTCGAAGGTGTCACCGAAGTAGTAGAACATGAGCGTGCGTAGCCTTGACGATGCGCTGAACTCCCTTGCGGAGCGCACTATGCAGTAAATCTGTGCTTCGGTGTGCTCTATCAGATGATGCAGCATGTGGATACCAAGAAATCCTGTAGCTCCCGTCAGGAGCACGTTGCCGATTGTCAGCCGCTCACCTTCGTTAAAGGCTTTGACTGTGTTCCCGGCAAGCAGCTTGGCAAACTCGCCGTTGGCGGAGGAGGCTGCGATATCGGTTTTGGGCGCCGGAGAGTCCCCGCTTTGGCCGAGTGATGCGGCGAGACGTCGGGGAGTCTTGGTGTCAAACAGCGTTTTGTAGTTTATTTTCAGGCCTGCTGAGGAGAGTACGGCCACAACTTTTATGGCGTTGATCGATGTGCCTCCTATTTTGAAGAAATCATCGTTGGCGCCTACACGTTCCAGACCGAGAGCGGCACGGAATGCTTCGGCAATCCGGCTTTCGGCACCGGGGGCGGGTTCTTCATACTCGGCTAATTGCTCAAGCACAGGCGCAGGGAGGTTCTTGCGGTCGAGTTTGCCGTTGGGCGTGACGGGTATCTTCTCCACCGGGTTGAAGCTGTCGGGAACCATGTAGTCGGTGAGATGGCGTTGAAGATGAAGTTTCAGTTCTTCCTGACTTATGTCTGTACCTTCATACCAGATGCACAGATGGTCGATATTGTTGATTTTGCATACGTTGGCTACTGACATCTTTACACCCTTGAAGGAGTTGGCCACGCTTTCAATCTCGCCAAGCTCGATGCGTAGGCCACGCAGCTTGACCTGATGGTCGATACGGCCCAGCACATCGACATCTCCGTCGGGGAGCCAGCGAGCCAGGTCGCCGGTGCGGTAAGCCCTTTCGCCGTTGAACGTTATGAAGCTTTCCGCATTTTTCTCGGGCATGTTGTGGTAGCCTTTGCCAACACTGCGTCCGGCGATGACAAGTTCGCCTATGGCGCCGACGGGCAGTTCGCCGCCCCAGCCGTCGAGGATATATTCCTTGTAGTTGTAGAACGGGGGGCCGACAGTGACCGGCTTGTCGGAGGTAAGAATGGCATGGTTGGAGCCGACAGTCGTTTCTGTAGGGCCGTATTCGTTGACAATCAATCCCTTGAATCCGGCGCTGTCGAGTTTGTGAAGCAGCGAATGTGGGATGCCCTCACCGCCGATGTTGAGGAGGCGGCAATCGGATATCGCCTCACGGAATTCAGGCAGTTCGAGCATGGCGGCAAGGCGGCTCGGGGTGGCGTCGAAGGCTTCGACGCGGTTGCGCCGCATCAGGCCGGATAGCAAAGTAACGTCCTTGCACTCTTCTTCGTTGGCGAGGACAAGGGTGTGGCCTGAGGTAAGGGAAGTGCCGAGGTCGACATGCGATGCGTCGAATGAGATTGTGACAATGAGCATGTTGACGCGGGGCTCATGTTCCTTCATCGGACGGTAGATGAGTTCGCGGTAGCCGTAAAGATAGTTGGCGGCCGCGCCGTGATGTATTACCACTCCTTTCGGCCGCCCGGTGCTACCTGAAGTATAAATCAGATACGCCGGGTCGTCGCTTTGCGTGTCGTCAACGGGGCGCGAAGAGTCGGCCGACTCTGCAAGAATTGCATCTATGCAGGCGGCTTTGCCGGGGAAAGAGTCTACGCGGTCAGCGGTAGTTATGATGAGCCTGGAGTCGGAATCCTCGGTGATGAGTCTGATACGTTCAACGGGATAGTCGGGGTCGCACGGGATATATGCCGCTCCCGATTTCATTACTCCATAGATTGTTGTGATAAGTCGGGAGTCGCGCGGGAGAAGCACGACGACTTTATCGCCGCGGCCCACTCCGTTGGCGCGCAGATAGTTGGCGATGCGGTTGGCTTCGGCATCAAGTCCGGCGAAACTTAGGGTGCGGTCGCAGGCTACAAGGGCAGTGGCGTCGGGGGTGGCGTCGACCTGTTGTTCGAGAGCCCCGTGATATGACTTGAACCCGACTTCGCCGGTGACGCCGTTGCGGATAGAGGCGAGAAGAGCGTCCTGAGCGTCTGAAAGGAGCGTTGCCTCTTTGACCGTGGCGGTAAAAGTATTCTTCGATGCGGCTTCTGCCGTCATTTCGAGCAGTACGCTCATGTCGGCGTTGTTGTAAAGCGAGCCGTCATATTCAAGCTCAAGCCTGTATGTGCCGGGGGCCGGTGTGAATATCAGAAGCGTCAGTGGTACCTTGGCAGTGTCAAGGCTTACAGGAATTTTATCCTTGCCGAGCGGCCCGTCTTCGGCGTCGAGTGATACGCCGCCTTCGTAGACGTACATTATCTCGGGACGCAGCCCGTATTTGTCAACTATTTCGGTGAACGGGAAGAAGTCATATCCGCGCGTAGTGTTGAACTGCTCCTGGAGCGACAGTGACATTGATGCCGGAGCCATTTCTGCGGCTTGTTTTGCCGACATCTTTGATACTGCGGGAAGTGTCTTGACAAACATGCCGATGTCGTCGACAAGGCGCACGTCGTTGCGCCCGTTGTTGATGGTGGTGATGGCGACTGTATCGTTGCGGGTCAGACGGTGGAGTGTCTGCATGAATACAGAAAGGAAGAAATTGCTTGGTGTGAGCGCATTGTCACGGCAGAAACGGTCTATGCCGGCTCCGTCAATCTCAATTTCTCTGCGAAGTAGAGTGCCCGGTGTGACTGCTTCCGGCCGGGTACTGTGGGGGTAGACCGTGGTCTCGACGCTGTCAAGCAGTCTGTCGAACCATTGCTCGGCCTCCTCGTATTCGGACGACTGCATGACGGCTGCCTCATCGGCTGCCCATTCAAATGCCGAATATTCCTCTTCCTGAAGGTGCTCTCCGGCATAAGCCTTTGCAAGCGAGTCGAAGAATACCATGGCCGAAACACCGTCGAAGACGATATGGTGGAAATCCATGAACAGCCAGTCGCCTTGCGGTGTGCGAATGATGGTGAAGCGGTACAGCGGGTCGGCGAAAAGGTCGAACGGTCTCACTAATTCCTGCATCTGTCCGCGAGAGGGAGTGCTGTCGAGAGAGAGTTCGGCTACGAGGACGTTTCCGATGTCCCTGCGCTGCTGCATCACGTCGCCGTTGCGATTGACGAATGTAGCGCTGAGGGCCGGGTGGGCTTTTACTGTAGCGGTGAGCGCGTCGCGGAGGCGGTTGAGGTCGGTGTCGGGCTTTAGCTTGATTGCCTGCGGCACATTGTATTGCACGGCATCTCGGTTGCGTTCCCAGTCGATGAGCACGCCACGCTGGTTTTCCGTTATCGGATAGTATTTGCGCTTGTGTATGGTTTTAGCCGCCGGAACATCGGCACCGACTGCCGAAATTGCCTTAACGATACCTCTTACTGTCGGATCGGCCATCGCCTCTTTCGAGGTGATGCGCACGTTCATGCGCTTGGCAATTGTCGCTACAAGGCGCATGGCGAGAAGCGACGTCAGTCCTGTTTTGAGCAGGTTGGTAGTGACGCCGAAGGCATTGTGTCCGAGCAGCTCGGATACAATGCCGGTTATCTCGATTTCCTGTGGCGTTTCGGCTTTGACGAAGTCATCTTCTTCAAGTTTTATTTCGGGCACCGGCAGTGCGCGGCGGTCAATCTTTCCGTTGGGAGTCATGGGCATCTTGTCGAGGCGCATCACAGTGGCCGGTATCATGAATTCGGTGAGGTCTTCCGCCATGAAGCTGCGGAGCTCATCGGGACTTACTTCCATGCCGTCCTTGACAGCATAATAGCCTACGAGCTGGTCGTTTCCGCCGACTGACTTTACTGCGGCGACAAACTGCCGGATTGCTTCGTGGCGTGTGGCTACCGCCTCGATTTCGCCAAGTTCGATACGCAGGCCGCGTAGCTTCACCATGCCGTCCATGCGGCCGAGGAACTGAATGTCGCCGTTTTCGTTCCATCGGGCAAGGTCGCCTGTGCGGTAGGCGCGGGCGCCGTCCGCTTCGATGAATTTTTCGGCAGTGAGTTCCGGCCTGTTGAGGTAGCCGAGGCCGACGCCGGCACCTGTGATGAGCAACTCCCCGGGCACGCCGCGCGGCACGCGGCGGCCGTGCCTGTCGAGTACACGCACGCCGTAACCCGGTATCGGACGTCCGATTACCGTGCCGTCGGTGGCGCCGCGTGGTATGAAATATGTTGCTATGACCGAGCATTCCGTCGGGCCGTAGAGGTTGGCGAAGACGAACGGAAGCTCACCTGTAGGCGGCAGTTTCTCACCGCCGCATGCGAGCCAGCGGAGCGTCGAGAACTCGTAGAGCGTGAAAAGTTGCCATGCTATCTGTGTGGTGAGGAATGCGCAGGTTATCCTGTTTTTTTCGAAGAAGTCATGCAGCGCGTCAAGGTCATGGCGTATCTCATCGTCGAGAATGTAGAGAGTGGCGCCGGCCATGAGGGTTGGGTAGAGGTCCATCATGTGGGCGTCGAAGCCGAAGTTGGCGTATGCCGGGATGCGGTCGGCTTCTCCATATTTCGCTATTTCAACGTAGTCGTGGCTATAGTTGAGCAGGTTGCCGCGGGTGAGTGTGACGCCTTTCGGTTTGCCTGTGGAACCGGAAGTATACAGCACCACGAATGGCGCGTCGGGAGCCGCTTCCCAATTTTCGGGGGTAGCCGTCGGTTGGTCGCCGTCGGGCGCGGTGTTAAGTAGGCGGGCGTCGAGGATGCGGCCTTTGAAGTCGGGCAGTACTTTGTCGGCCAGACCGTCGACAGTGATGATGGTGTTTATGCCTGCGTCCTCAATCATGAATGAAAGGCGCTCCTGAGGGAATGTAGGGTCGAGAGGTGCGTAGGCGGCCTGTGCTTTCATTGCGGCGACGGGTATAAGCGACATCCACTCGCTGCGGGGTATCATGACACCGACAGTGTCACCGGGCACTATTCCGTTTTCGGCGAGGCGCCGCGACATGCGTGTGGTAATCATGTCGACATCGGCGTATGTAAGCGTCACGTTGCCGGCTACAACCGCTGCTTTGCCGGGAATCCTGCGGGCTACCGAGGCGATGACGCCCTCTATTGGCATGGAACGGTCGTAGGGGAGTGCCGGAACTGTTTCGAGCCGTTTCAGTTCTTCTTCTTCCTCGCTGCCGACGAGAGCCAGACGGCTTACCGTGAGCGTGGCATTCGCCGGGTCGCAGAGCTGTGTGAGAGCGAGGTCAAAAGTGGCGACAAGACGACTTACCGCAGCTTCGGAATAAAGGTCGCCGCGCCATATCACGTCGACGTCGAGGCCGTTGTCGGTGACATACATCTGTATGGTGAGGGGAACGCCTGTGTCGCCGTTGTCGATGCGTTCGGCTGTCATGCCGTCAATGAGGCCGTCAAAGTCAAGCAGACGCCCCTGATAGCCGAACAGTACGTTCTGCTCGTATCCGAGCATGGCAGAAAAGTCGGCGAATGAGTATAGGTCGTTGGCACGAGTTGCATCGCGTTGGGCTTTCATTTCAGCAATGAGTCCGGCAACGGTCGTGTCGTCGCCAAGTCTGCAACGGACAGGAAGTGTGCGCACGAGCATGCCTACAGTATTCTCAGTGTCGGGGGTGTTGCGTCCGTGATATACTGTTGTGAAGAGGACATCGTCGCGTCCGGTGAATGCACCGAGGGCTATGCCCATCGCGGCATTGGCTGTGGCCGCCCCACCTTTGAAAACGTCGGGGGAGGTCAGCAGGCGGAAAATCTTATGGTTGCCGGCTGTGGCGGATTCTGTCCCGGTCTTATCCTCGGCTTTTATTTCCCGGGCATCGGGGAAAAGTGCCGTGCCGTCGGAATCAAAGTCGCCGAAGGTGCGTTTGTAATATTCCTTCTGTTCGTCATATTGAGGCGTTTTGCGGCCTGCAATCTCTTTCTCGACGACATCGAATTGTGTAAAAGTCTCTTTCCCCGGATTGTTGCCTTTCAGAGCTGAGTCAAGGTCATGCAGGAAAATTCGCATTGACGAGCCGTCGTAGATTATGTGGTGGATGATGGCTATAAGACAGGTGGAATTCTCGGTACGGATGATGCGGAAGCGGCTCATGTGGTTGCCGGGCACGGCGAGATGCTCTATAAGCATCGGTTTGAGCGCTTCAAACTGTGCCTCCGTCATATTGGCGACGGGTATTTCCGGAATGTCGTTTTCGTCCCATTTCATCAGTGCCTCGCCTTTGTCGTCAGTGTCGATGCTGACATTCAATGCTGGGTGGGCGGCGATTGTTTTGCGGAGCGCAGCAGCGAGGCTGTCGGGATCCGTGTCTGCCGGGAAACGGAATATATATGCAATATGGTAGGCAAGGTCATCACGATAGGCCGAGCCGAGATAAATGCCGAGCTGGGTCTGGCTGAGTGGGGATTGTTTCATGATTTTGGTTTAGATTGGGGGTGAGTCATTTTACCGAATTGTCCATGATCCAGTTCATGGTCAGGATATTCTGATGGAACATATATTCGTATTTCATCTCATCGCATGATTTTTTTGCGATGAGCAGTCCGATGCCGGAATGCGGGTCCTGCTCAATGGGGTTGAACGGGCGGCCTTCGTCGTGGATTATGGCTGTTATGCTGTTGGCATGCAAGGAGATACGCAAATCGACAGACGCTTCCTTGCGGTTTATGCTGCCGGCATGCTTGACGATGTTATTGAGTATTTCCTCGCATGACACTCCGACACGGAAGCGGAGCGCTTTGCCTATTCCGCAATTTTCAAGCCACATGTCGGCTTCCCGCAACTGATTCCCCGTATCCTCGACGGAGGGGACGATGCTTGTGTCATAGACTTTTGCGGCTGATCCGGAGGGAATGAGGAAGAAGGGAATAAGGCCGGGTTTCGGACGCAAAACCGTCAGTGACACCAGTATGAGCAATACCAGCTGTCCGGCCGCAAACCCCCACCATGCGTTTATTCCCGCTGCGGCAAATATCCAGAAGAAGATAATCGGGAGTATGGGCTGTCCTATTGATATTATCATGGCATGACGTGTATTGGCATACACCTGGTAGACCGGAATAAGTAATCCGACGGCGCATTGCAATATAATATTGAAAGCGTAGGCCGGGATAGCGCTGTTGAACATTCCGAGCGTGCTGCGGTCGGTCACGCTGAAAAGCCCGGCTATTATGCCGGGGAAAAAAATCATGATTCCGGCAAAGACGACAAGGCTTATGCCAAGAAAACGGTAGGCTTTGCCGAGTACCATCGCTACGCCTTTGTTGTCGTCGGAGCCGGCAAGGATTGATGCGACAGGCTGGAATGAGTCGATAGAGCCGGTAAGTATAATCATGGAGAGACGCAGCAGGTACATGCATACGGCAAATACGATGACCCCAGACGTGCCCAGATAGTGCATGGCAATAATGTTGCAGACGAAAATTTGTAATGACATCAGCATTGCCGTCAATCCCGATGGAGTCCCCGTCTTTGTTATAGCCAACAGATTGCGGAAATCGTATTTCATAGAGAACCGTAATGCGTTTTTCTTCCTGAAATGCGCGAGAAGTATCACGATTGCCGGTATGTAGCTTATCACGGTGGCAAGTGCGGCTCCCGTCATCGACCATGCGAAGACTTTTATGAACAGATAGTCGAGAATGAGGTTGACCGCTATGCATGTGGAGACAGCGGCAGTGACTCGCCTGGGCTCTCCGTCGAGCGCCACAAACAGCTGGAGCACTATCATCAGCATGTAGACTGCCGCCGACGGGATGGTGATGGCCATGTATGCCCCCGCGTATCCGACAATCGCCCTGTCGGGGCACAGCATATTGATAATCGGGTCAAAAAATACGAGTCCGGCGCCCCCGAGGATAAGGCCGAGTATGACTGCCGACGAAACGGAAAGGGAGAATATGCGTGATGCTTTCTCCCGGTCGTAGTTGCCGATGGCTTTGCCTGCTATGAGAGTGCCGCCGACACCGAGGAGCAGACATAATGAAAAATAAAGCTGAAGTACCGGCGAGCTGATGTTGATGGCGCTCATTGCGGCGTCGTTGACAAACCATGTCACCATCATGCCGTCAATGAATGCGCCCATCTGCGAGGCGGCCACTGTCATGACGGAAGCGAACAGGAAGCTGCGGAAAGCGTGTCCTACGAGATATGATTTTCTTTTCATCGGTTCAATTTTTATCTTTTGTTATGATACACCCTCTTAGCGCGACAGTCAGGCGCAGGATGTTCCGGCCGTCGGAATAGCAATATTCAGCGCTGTCGCATAAATTTCGGATCAGGAATATTCCGAGACCGCCTATGGGGCGCTCGTCGATGTCGGCGTCGATGTCGGCATCTTTTTTCTTCGTAGGGTCAAACGGTTTGCCGCAGTCGGAAATTTGTATAATCAGTTCATCTGACAAATAATCGTGTCCGACCGAAAGCTCGATTTCTCCGGACTCGCCTTCCGGGTAGGCATAACTGATGACATTGACGATGGCTTCTTCAAGGACAAGATTGATTCTGTCGCGTATTGTGTCGTCGAGGCTAAGTACAGCCGCAAGGTGCAGTGTAATAGCCGGAATCCTTTCGATTTCTGTCATGGAGTTGTGGAATACGCGGTGTTCCAGTATTCTCATTCCATGGTTGAGACGAAGACTCAGCATGGTGAGGTCGTCGCTTTGGTCGACTCCTTCGGCAAAATTGCCGACCGAGCCGCTCAGGCGTTCAATCTTTTCTTTTGGGGGCGTGGCCGGATTGTCGGAAAGGGCATCAAGCAACCGTTGGTCGCCATAGAGTTCCTTTGATGAATTTTCAGCTTCAGTCAGTCCGTCGGTATATAGGAATAGAGTGCTGTCGGAAGTGAGCCGCAAGCTTTCTTCCTTATATTCATAACCTGAAATCACGCCTACCGGAATGTTTTCGTTCTCAGCCAGAAAAGATGCACCGTTCTTGTCGATGATGACCGGAGGATTGTGGCCGGCATTGCAGAAACGCAGATGGCCGGTGCGCAAATCGAGCGTGCCTACGAACATGGTCACGAACATGCATTCGGTGTTATCCTTAACTATGGTGTCGTTGATGGTGGATATAATCTTCCCCGGTGAATCGCTTTGTTCGGCCGCCATGCGGAACAGGGTGCGTGTCACGGCCATAAACAGTGAGGCCGGGATACCTTTGCCGGAAACATCACCGATTGTAAAGAAAAGCAGGGAGTCGCGTATGAAGAAATCATACAGGTCACCGCCTACCTCTTTGGCCGACCGGAGCATTGCGAAAAGCTCGAGCCCTTTCCATTCGGGGAACGGCGAGAATGTCCGTGGCACGAGGCCCATCTGAATGCTGCGGGCAATGTGGAGTTCACTTTCTATATGTTCTTTGGCCCTGGTGGTCTCGACCAGACGTTCCATCTGCTCCCGCAGCGAGAACTGCATCTTCGAGAATGCGTTGTTGAGGCGTCCTATCTCGTCAGACGCTTTCATTGCCGGAAGCGTGGTCTCGAGATGGCCCGATGATATGCTGTCGACCGTTGCTGTAAGCCGCGAGAGCGGCCGCATGGAGTATATCACTATGGCACGAATGAGAAAGAGCAATATTAAAAGTCCTGCCACAATTAGGACTACAGCCTTGAATGTGAGTAGGTCGAGGTCGGACATTATGGAGCTGTAAGGCGCTATGCTGCATATAATCCAGTCGGTCAGCTCCATTCTGTGGCACACGAGAAGCATGTCCTTTCCATTCTCGTCGATGCGGAATATGTCGCTTTTGCGGGAATAATTCTTTTCTCCCAGTTCAGAAATCATCTTCCAGCCCTTCTCCTTAGCATACGTTTCGATGTCTTCGGATAGCACCTTGCTCCTGTCGGGGTAGGTGACGAAGGTATGCTCCTTGCTGATGATGAATGCATAGCCCTTGTCAACAGGCTTTAGTCTGGTTATTTCGTGAGTAAGGTCGCCAATGGATATGTCGGCGGTCATTACGGCGATGACCTTTCCTTCCGGGTCGCACAGTGGATAGGAATAGGTGACCATCAGCTTATTGCCGCCTCCTTTGTCGAAATATGGCTCTGACCAGCATGGCTTTCCGGTGCTTACGGCATCGGTATACCATGGCATGGCGGTATAGTCGTAGGCGCTGTCGCCAAGGTGTTTTGACTGCCATTCGCCTTGTCCGTCACGGCTTGCGTATTCCATCATCATGGCGTCGCCTGTCAGCGGCGACGCACCGGGTACCGCAGCTATGCAACCGCCCATTATAAGGGAATCTGTCTTCACGTAACGCTCGACAAACCGCAATATCCGGTCGGGGTGTTCAAGGACACGCAGCGCTTCGGGCGACGAGAGAGCAATGTTGTTTTCTATTCGCGAGAGGTCATAGTCAATCCTGTCGGCGAAATTCTCTATGCTCATAGAGGCGTAGATTGACACGAGACGTTCCTCGCGTTCTCCGCCATAGCGCACAAATATGAAGCCTAAGGACGCAAAGATGACCAATGCCGTAAGCACCAGATACAGGCTCAGCTTATTGGAAAGAGACATGATACGGGGCGCTGCGGTTATTTGATTGTGAACAATTTATGAAAACCGGTAATGGTGAATATGTTTTTGATTTCGTCATTGACGTTTTCGAGGACAAGCGTGCCGCCGTCGTTTTTCACTTTCTTGAGAAGGCTGAGGAAGATGCGAAGGCCGGAACTGCTGATATATCCGAGTCCGCTGCAGTCGATTATATTTTCGTTTCCTGAATTTTTACGTATAGGTTCAAGATCCTTTTCGCATTGGGGCGCGCATAATGTGTCAAGACGTCCATTGAGGCAGGCCCTGAGTTTTCCGTCGGTATTGGAGATTGAAATTTCCATGTGAGATGTTCTTGTTGAATAATGATATTATTGTGATAATGTATTAATTACTATTGCCAATATATGCAAATATACTGCTTTTTCTGCTGATCCCAAAACTATTTGCAGTCATTCCGGCGGTGTCAGCCGGTACAATACAAAAAAAATCTTGCAACCTTAGGTTGCAAGATTTTTTTGTCGGGGTGACAGGATTCGAACCTGCGACCACCTGGTCCCAAACCAGGTGCGCTACCGGACTGCGCTACGCCCCGCCATTATTGTGCTTTTGCGGTGCAAAGATAATGCTTTTTTTTATATTGTGCAAAAGTGATTGCTGTCGGGCGTTATTTTTTATCCGTGGCCGGTTTTTCGGCAGGGGTGAGGAGAGAGGAGTATTCGGCCGGGTTGCCGAAGAGCTGTGCGGCGCGGGCTACGGCGGGGTCGAAGCGTATGCCGTAGGCCACGGCTCCGCGGTTGTAGTAGTAGCGGCGGAGGAGTTCGGGCACGAGATATTCGCTGATGCGTTCGCGCTGCGTGTCAAGGTCTTTGGCGAGGTCGTGCTGGAGCGAGGTGCGGAGGGCGGCAATCTGCTGCTCCACGCTGTCGTCGAGATAGCCTTCGCGGCGCGCGGCTTTTTCAAGCTGGTCGAGGATGGTCTCGCACACTTTGTCGTATTCGATTGAGGCGGGGTCGATGGAGTTCTTGAACTCGTCGTATAGCTCGTCGGTCATGACGAATGTCTCGGGGGAGGGAATCGTAGGATGAGCCGCGGCATATTTCGTGGCGAAATCGAAGTGATGGTTGCCTGCCACGATGTTGTAGGTGAGCCGGCTTATTTCGGGATATTCGATTTTGATGTCGGGGGTGATGCCGCCGCCGTCGCGCACTTGTCGTCCGGCCCGGGTATAGAATATGTTGGTGAGCGAGTCGGGCGTGCGGGCAACCGAGCCGTCGGGGTTGCGGTGGGAGTAGTCGATGGCCTGTATGAGGCGTCCGCTCGGTATGTAGTAGCGTTGCGTGGTCACCTTGACTATGCCGTTGTAGGGGAGGGGGAAGGTGGACTGCACGAGACCTTTGCCGTAGGATCGTTCGCCTATGATGACGGCGCGGTCGAGGTCCTGCAATGCCCCGGTTACGATTTCAGATGACGAGGCGGAACCGTCGTCGATGAGTATGGCGAGGGGGGTAGTGGGGGCTACGGGTGCGGCGGTGGTACGGTAGGTCTTTTCGTTGGTGACGGAGCGTCCGCGCGTGCGGAGCACTTCGGTGCCTTTGGGCACGAACAGGCTGACGATATTGACGGCGCTCTCGAGGAGTCCGCCACCGTTGCCGCGGAGGTCGAGCACGAGACCTTTGACACGCGGGTCGGCTATGAGTTCGCTGACGGCTTTCTTAACTTCGGGATATGATTTCTCGTTGAATGTGGAGAGCTGTATGTAGCCTACCGTGTCGCGTACGACGCCGTAATAGGGCATCGTGGGCACTTCGATTTTGGCTCGGGTGATGTCGATGTTGAGTACGGTGTCGCCGCTGACAAGCGGACGGCGCACGGTGACGTGCAGTTTTGTCCCGGCCTGGCCGCGAAGACGGTCGCGCACCTTGTCGCTTCCGAGGGTGCGCACGGAGTCGCCGTCGATTGTCAGGAACACGTCGCCGGCCTTGAGTCCCGATTTTGCCGAGGGGGTACCTTCCTGCGGCTCGGTGACGTAGGTCTCTTTGGCTTTGTTCTGGCCGATGTAGGCGCCTATTCCGCCGAATTCACCGGTAGAGATGGTCATGAAGTCCTCCTGCATCTCCTCGGGGATATACTCTGTGTAGGGGTCGATCTCGTCGAGCATGGCGTTGATGGCCGTGGTGATGGACTTGTTGGCGTCGATGGAGTCGACGTACATCGAGTTGAGGGTCTTGTAGATGGAGGTGAAGATGTCGAGATTGCGCGACACCTCTTTCTTGTTGGAGGGCGCGGCCGAAATGGCGGTGATGCCTGCTGCTGCGGCTATGGAGAGGAGGATATGCCGGTGTTTCATAATTCGGTAGTTCTGTAGTTTGAAAAGTCAGACAAAATGTCATTCCACTTCGCCGTTGAGCGCTTTGCGGGTGGTGCGGGGTATCATGAAGGATGTGTAGAGCTGTATGGCGGCTCCGGCGAGAGTGAATGCAATCCAGTTGCGCGTGGTGTCTTTCTCGTAGAAGAGGAAGAAGGCGGCCACGCAGAAAAACAGCGCGCTCCATACCTCGATGCGGTATAGGCGCTTCAGACGCAGTATCTTACCTTTGTAGGTGCTGAACAGCCGGCTTACGAGCAGCACTGCGGCTCCGGCCGAGAAGATGTATTTGAACGTGTCGGACATGTCGACGTATGCCGTATGGCGCGCGTTGAGTATAGGTATGAGCGTGCCGGCGGCTATGAGGAGCAGCCCGATGGCTGTGGCGGCTGTCCATACGGGTGAGGCCTTGGGGCCGGTGACATCTTGCGGGTTTATCTTTTTTGCGGATTGCCGTGATTTGTTTTCTTTCATATTCATTCTATAATGAGACACCCTCTTATTCTATAATGTAGACATCTTCGCCGGGCCGCTGCATCCCGTATTTCTCGCGGGCCACGCGCTCCAGTTCCTCCTTGTCGGAAAGGAGCAGGCGGTTAAGCTCGTAGTATTTGTTGAGCGTGTCCTGATTTTCCTTTTTCTCTTTTTCTAAACGTTTGATTTCTCCGTGAAGTTCACGCAGATGTCCGTAGGAATTGTCATTGAAGAACAAAACGTAGACATACAGCGCGAGCAGGCCGACGAACAGCAGCGAGATATAACGCCGGCACCAGCCGATAAACGAATTTTTCGGTTTATTCTCTTCCATGGAGCGGTAATTATTGGCGGGGTTGTTACAAAATTTCCAAAAGTAGGGACGCACGGTCTGTGCGTCCAAAACGCACATTGCTTACCTGTGAATTATCGGACGCACAGACCGTGCGTCCCTACTTTGTTGACCGAAATTTCGGAGTTCTGCAACGACCTCCTACATTGTGTTGTTATATGCAGTTTCAATAGCTTAATGGCTATTGCGGACTTCCGTATTGCAAAAATAGCAAAAATAATTCGCATTACTCTACGCATTAACTATTTTTTATGCTGACGGGGGAGAGAAAACGAGAATATAATTATTATGCTGCAAAAACATTATGTTTGTGGTGCATAATAATTTTTCGCTCTGACTTCTGAAAAATAGAATAAAAATAAAATTTGGCAAAATCTTTGGGTGACAGTGAAAAAGATGGAATTAATGTTGTGGAAGTTGAAAAATCGGTTTATCTTTGTCATGCATATCGCTTCCCGAAGCCCGATATGGGCCAGGGGCGGGTGCAGACATGATACAGGAGCGTTTATCTGCGCTCATTCTTGGCTTTTCGGAATCTCGCAAATTCTAATCTCAGTCAGGAATGAAGCAACGGTAGATGCCTTTTCGGGTATGGTTTATAGTGGCGGCTCAGTGGTGCGCCGGCATTGTCATATCATACAGCGTGAGGCTTCGGCGTTGCTCTTTCTACTGAGATGGGCAATGCGAGAGCCTCGAAAAGCGGGAAGAGTAACGATACAGGCTTTCACGCTTCTTTTTCATAAACCAGTCAGTTCAATCCGGGAGGCCTACAGAACACGGTAATATATTATCATGAAAAAATCAGTATTCTTATTTCTTCTTTTATCGATTTGCTTAAATGCATCCCCAACCACATCTGGCGGATGGTTGACTCCTGATATTATTAAAAAAAATTCTCTGCCTGAACCATTTGCTACATTTTCTGTACCCTGCATCTGCCGTTCATTTACGCCTGACGGAACAGTTGAGAATGAGGGCTCATGTACGTTCGAGGTTATACAGGTTCTAGAGGATGTCCAATTTTCAGTAGATGCAATGTATGGCAATAAACTCCATTTTTTAGGGGATACATATCCAGGTGGAGGGAAGAACTCTGTTAATGTATTTTGTAACAGTGAACAATTCAAATTAAATAATAGTCTTACAACACATATTAAGACTTATTCATTTGAAACAAATATTTGGGACGGGAATTCCAGTATGTTTAGCATATCTCTTCTGGCAACCAATTCTGACCCATCAAATAAAAGATATTGGTTCATTTGGATTAGTAAATGGCGCAATGATGATAGGGATTCAGATTCAATTATAATACTTTATAATGATGAAATTTGGGCTGAAATAGAGAAGGTAATCAATACCTTTAAAGCAAAGGGAACATATTCCAAATGGATAATTAATTGACTCGTTTTTGTATACTGCCGGCGCAAATGGATATTAAAAACAAAAGATTAGGTAAATAGTGCAGGGGGAAATTTTATTTGGGCTTTTGTGCTCTTGTTCTTTTGTTTTTTATTTTTTTGAACAGGAGCACAAGGGGACAGGAGATTTGGCTGGGTTTGGATGGTAAATTTAACCTATCTATTGTTGTCGGGGTTGGGATGTTGTCGTTGAAAAATACATGGCGGGGGTAGTGGAGGTGTGACAAAATTTTCGTAATTTTGTGGGATATTTTTCAAGACGTTATGGAATTTGATTTTGACGTAGATATTATTTATTCACACGTTGCGCAGGCGCTTGTGGGGGTGGGGCTTCTGGCGGCAATCTATTTGATTTTCATATACAGGAGCAAAATCATGAGCGTGGTGAAGCATCACCGGCTTACGTCGCGACTGGCTGCGGGGGGCGTGGAACGCCAGATACCGGCGCTGTCGGTGATAGTGTACTGTAAGGACAGCGCGAGGGCGCTGGAAAGGATGTTGCCCGACATATTGGGGCAGAATCTCGATGTGCCGTTTGAGGTGATAGTAGCTACCGACGGACGCAGCGAGCATGCCGAGGATGTGGTGACGCTGCTGGCGGCTCAGCATAAGAATCTGCGTATGACGTATGTGCCCGACGAGGCACACGCCCTGTCGCGCAAAAAGCTTGCCGTGACGCTCGGAATAAAGGCCGCGAGGTATGATTATGTGGTGCTTACGGATGCCAACGCGCAGATAATGTCGTATGACTGGCTGAAACTTATCGGACGCCATTTCGCGGAGGGGAAGGATGTGGTGATCGGTTCGAGTTTCCCGGCCGGAGAACGTCGTCCGGGCGGAATGAACGGTTTCAATATGCTTGCCGACAAGGTGACATACCTGTCGAGCGCGATAGGCGGACGTGCGTACCGCGGCACGGAATGCAATCTTGCGTTCCGCCGCCAGCTGTTCTTCGACAACAACGGTTTCACTGACTCGGTGGGGCTGCACCACGGCATTGACGATATTTTCCTGAGCCATATCGCCAGCGACGGCAATTATGCCGTGGAGCTTTCGGGGCAGACGCAGACGGGTATTGATGTGGGGGCTTTCTGCGGCAGTTATGACACCGAGCGAGTGCGCCATGAGTTTACCGGACGTAAGCTGAGCCACTGCGCGCGGAGGCTTATGGGCGCGGGTTCGCTTATGATGTGGGTATGGCTCGGAATGACGGTGGCGTCGGGCGTTATGCTGATGCCTAACGTGCTTCCGCTGTGCGCTCTGCTGATAGCGGGAATATTGTGGATAGTTCTGACGGAGGTGGCGTGGAACCGTGCGGCGAAAGCGTTGCATGTGCCGGTCAAAGGATGGCTGATGCCGCTATACATGTTCGCGCGTCCCGTCACGACGATATATATGAGACTTAAAGGGTGCCGGCATCGTTCGGCCAATTACACATGGGCCAAACCTGTGTGATAAACATTGTGTATGATGGCGAAACGCAGAAAGAAATCGACATATATGACGCGGCAGGCGTCGCGTCGCAGGCGCAGGCAGTCGCTGAACAAGTCGGTGCTGTTGCTGCTGATAGTGGCAGCTCTGTTTGCCGGCGCACGCTATATGCTGAGTCAGCATAAGCGGGGCGAGGGGCGTCAGCAGTTCGACAATCTCACATACGTCCGGACGGCACCGGGCCTGAAGGAGGAGATTGTCAACTACAAGGGCATGACAGTGTCGTTCAATTCCGACCTGCACATACCGAACTGGGTGGCCTGGGAGCTGACGGTCGATGAGGCGGCCGGTACGGAATCGCGTGCCGACAGGTTTTACAACGACCCCGACATAAAGGGGTGCGCGTGGCCGGAGGATTACAGCGGGAGCGGATATGACCGCGGACACATGGCGCCGGCCGGCGACATGAAGTGGGATAAGCGGGCTATGGAGGAGACTTTCTGCATGACCAACATCGCACCTCAGGACGGGAATCTGAACCGTGGCACGTGGAAGAAAATCGAGGAGAAATGCCGCGGGCGCGTTGTGGCGGATTCGGCGGTAATCATCGTGTGCGGTCCGGTGCTTACTGAGAAGCCGCGTGAATATATAGGAAGCAGCCGCGTGGCAGTGCCGCAACGTTTTTTCAAGGTGATACTTTCGCCGTGGGCGGAAACTCCGCAGGCCATAGGGTTTCTTGTGGACAACGGGCCGGTGGCGGGCGGCATGCAGGCTGCGGCCGTGACCGTCGACGAAATCGAGGCTCTGACGGGGCATGATTTCTTCTCTTCGCTTCCCGATTCGATTGAGAATCGTCTGGAGTCAACGATAAATTTCACCCGCTGGAGCCGTCTCAAATAATGCGCGACAGGAGGGTGCGCACACACGTTACAGTAAAATTATTCTACCCGAAATGACAGAACAGAAGGATACGATATGCGCCATCTCCACTCCGCCCGGAGTGGGGGGAATAGCGGTAATACGCGTCAGTGGCGATGACGCGATAGCTATAACCGACACATTGTGGCGCGGCAAGAGGCTTGCCGACGCGGCGTCGCATAGCGTTCACTATGGGAGTATCGTGGACGCGCAGGGCGATGTCGTGGATGACTGTGTGGCGGCGGTGTTCCGTGCGCCGAAGTCGTTTACGGGTGAAAATGTGGTGGAATTGTCGGTACACGGGTCGGTGTATGTGCAGAAAGCTGTTGTGGGGCTGCTTGTTGAGGCGGGTGCACGGCTCGCCGAACATGGCGAATTCACCCGGCGTGCGTTCGCCGCAGGCAAGATGGACCTCGCGCAGGCCGAGGGCGTGGCCGACCTGATAGCGTCGCGCAGCCGTGCAGCCCATGATATTGCGATAAAGCAGATGAAGGGCGGATTCTCGCGTCGACTTGCCGCGATGCACGACAATCTGCTCGAACTGGCTTCGCTCCTCGAACTGGAGCTCGATTTTTCGGAGGAGGATGTGGAGTTTGCGTCACGACAGAAACTGCATGCCCAGGCGGTGGAATTGCGCGATGAAATACACCGTCTCGCCGCGTCGTTCGACAGCGGCAATGCCATCAAAGAGGGTATTCCGGTGGCGATAATCGGGCCTACGAACGTGGGAAAATCGTCGTTGCTCAACGCTCTTGTGGGCGACGACCGTGCGATTGTGTCCGACATTCACGGCACGACGCGCGACCTTATCGAGGACACAGTCAACATAGGCGATTTCACATTCCGCTTCATCGATACGGCCGGCATACGTAACACCGACGACCGCATCGAGCAGCTTGGCATAGACCGCAGCCGGCAGGCGATAGGACGCGCCACAATATTGCTGCACGTGATTGATGCCGCCAACCCGCAGAAAGCTGATTGGCTTGACAGCATCGCTGACAATCAGCATCTTGTAGCGGTAATCAACAAAACCGATGTCGCCTCATCGCAGCAGGCGGCTGACATGATACCCGCCGGTACCACGACCGTAGAAGTCTCGGCCAAAACCTCTGCCGGCATTGACACGCTGCGCGACACCCTGACCGGCATAGCGCAATCGCTGCTGACCGACCCCGGCGACATAATAGTGACCAACGCCCGCCACCGTCAGGCACTCCTCAACGCCCTCCTCCCTATAGAGCGCGTAATAACCGGCCTGACCTCCAACCTCTCCGGCGACTTCATAGCCCAGGACCTCCGCGAAGTCCTCCACCATCTCGGCTCCATAACAGGCACAGTAACCACCACCGAAATCCTCACCACAATCTTCTCCCGCTTCTGCATCGGCAAGTAGCCTATTGGTTATAACTGGTGCCATCTGGTGTAAAACATTGAAAAGTCGCTCGTTATCGGGCGGCTTTTTTCTTGCTCATACCTCTTTATAACCGCTTTTCATCCCTTTTTACCTGTGTTTTTGTACCCGATTTGTAGCAAATCGGTCAATCCCGTCAATGCGTGCCGCAAGGTCGTGGACAATTTGCACATGTTTGCACACCATTGCACGCGATTGCACACATTTAACAGAATATTAACAGAACTAAAACGTAAAAAAGGATGAGTAGCACTATTGAAATCACCAAAACTTGCGAGTGGTGTGGCAATAAATTCATCGCTCGCAAATGCACAACGCGGTATTGTTCCAAGCGTTGTGCCGAACACGCCTACAAAGATGCCAAACGGAAGGAACATGTAGCCAGCGAACAGGCGAAAGCCTCCCAACCTAAGAATGTTGATGAAAGCCCTTTTATGACTCCGAGTCAATGCGCTCAACTATTAGGAGTAAGCCGAAGGAGCATCTACTATTATCTTGCATCAAATTCTATCCCCTGTTTCCAATTCAAGGGTAAGACGCTAATAAGCCGAGCAAGCCTTAATTCTTTTTTTGAAGGTACACACCAATACAAGATGCACCCCACCAAAGAGAAAGAACCTATCACCGAGTTCTATACCTCAAAGGAGGTGTAGGAGAAATACGGTGTGTCCAATTCGGGAATATATAAGATTGCCGAGCGCGAGAGCTGGCCGAAGACACAGAGCCGGGGCAAGACGCTCTGGAGTCGGAGCCATGTCGACCGCTATTTTGCCAATCAACAGCCGAAGGAGGAAATATCTGAATGGTACACCGTGGCGGATATTCAAGCCAAGTACGGCATGACCCTGTCTGACATCTATACGCTCGTGTCGAAAGAAGGGATCCCGAAGAAAAAACAGGGAAATTATGTGATGTACTCCAAATATCATTTCGATTTGGCGAAAGGCCAGATGGCACCAAAGGAGCCGGAGTATTACACCTATCCCGAAGCGATGGCGAAATATAACCTGACCCGCGACCAGCTTCACCATTATCTGAAATACCGCAGCATCACCCGTGAGAAGAAAGGCAAATACACACTGATTCTCCGCTCAGAGCTTGATTCTCTGCTTGGTTCTCCGGAGATTTAGCCCGTGGAGTCAGTTTGGAGAAACATTGGAACCACCGGAGACGGCATTGTTCCCCTTTGTTTCTCCCGCTACTTTTGTAGCTAATTTTCAACCATCAAACCCATAAAAGCAATGACAAACACCTGTACCAAAGTATTCCTCCGTCGCCGTCCTTATGTCGGAGGAAAAGTATCGCTCTACCTCGATTATTATCCGGCGATACGCAATCCTCACACCAACAAGATGACGCGCCGCGAGACCCTCGGCATAGTCATCTATGCCGAACCTGCCAACGAGATGCAACGCCGTTTCAATCAGGAAATGGAAGAGAAGGCCGAGGCTATCCGCTGCATCCGCTATCAGAGCCTTATCAATGAACAGTTCGGGTTCCTTGACAGGGCAAAACTGAAGATGGACTTCCTCGCCTACTTCGAGAAGAAAGCGAAGAGCAAGTACGACAAATGGATGTGCGTCTATCTCCACTTCAAGAAATTCTGCGGCGGCAGCTGCACATTCGGCGATGTTACCGCCAGCCTGTGCGAAGACTTCCGGGAGTTTTTGCTTTACGCTCACAACCTCAGACACCCGGATAAGAAAATCCCACTCTCCAACAACTCGGCAGCGGGCTACTGGTCCACATTCCGCTGCCTGCTGAAAATGGCATACAAGGAGAAGTACCTCACCGAGAATGTCAACGACTTCCTTGAAGGCATCAAGTGGCAGGAGGTAAAGAAGGAGTATCTGACGCTTGACGAGATGAAGATTCTCGATGCAACTGACTGTGAGGTGCCTGTTCTCAAACGAGCCTCTATGTTCGGACTGTTCACCGGGCTACGTCTCAGCGACCTGTTGCAACTGCGCTGGGAGAATATCGAACGCAGTCCCGACGGCGGCTATTGCATCAGACTCTGTACTGAGAAGACCGACACCGAAGCCACTCTCCTCGTCAGCGACGAAGCGCTCAAATACTGCAGTGAGCGTGGCGAAGGTCTAATCTTCAAAGGTTTTCGTCGCTCTATGGCACAACAGCCTTTCAAGAAATGGGTCAAGGCAGCGGGCATCGAGAAGAAACTCTCCTTTCATTGCCTACGTCACTCATTCGCTACCATTCTTATCTCGCTGGGCATCGACGTATATGTTGTCTCAAAAATGCTTACGCACCGTAGCGTCAGAACAACTCAAATTTATGCCGATGTGGTCAGCGATAAGAAGCGCGAGGCATCCAACGCCATCACCCTGAAATAATCCATTATCTTTCAAGTAAAGCCATCTCGCATTCCGTGGGATGGCTTTATTATATTTCTGCTGAACAATAGATAGAGGCATCGTGTTTTAACTTTGTTTGTTAAACTCATCAAATTTTAAGACTTATAAGATTAAACAACCACCGTATGAAAGACCTATTCAAAGGCCATCATCCCTGGCTGCTTGTGCTGGTGATAGCTGTCGATATATTTTCGGCACTGGTCATCCGCCACTCCATCCTCTCCAAAGGAGAATCAGAATTCAATGCCAATGTATTCTTTTGCCTGATTATAATCGGCGGACTTGCCCTTTATGCAATACTCGTTGAGTTCCTTTCCGGTAAAGACATGCCGTTAATCGGCGAAAATAAGGAAAAAGAAGAAAAGGTAAAAGCTCCATCACCCCAACCACTTGCAACAGAGTCATCCGTAGAACTGCCTTCCCCTTCTCCTGAACAGGGTGCGGTATCGCGCGATGATTTAGAGCAGATAATGCGCAATGTAATGTCTGACCTGAAACGTGAAGTTGCAGTCCCGACCGGAGCAACGATTTCAAAAGATGAAGATGGTATTGTATCTGTAAACATCAACGAGAAGAAAAATTCGGCATCAGAACTCATACAGACACGGGAAGATGCCGTATATAGATTTGCCTGTGAGTATACCATCGAGGTACTCGGTAGCTACGTCAAACAGCGAGATGTCCCGACACTTCTTTTAAAGCTGGGATTATTTCAGAAAGCTTCCACTCCCAACTGGGATCCGCGTAGCACCGAAGAAATTGAGGCTGGAGGCAAAATACGGAGAATTGAAGTTTCTGCCCCTGTCGAGAAATGGGCACTGCTGCACTATGGATGGAATATGGGAAGACTCTTCGGAAAACAAAACAACTTCATCACCCACTTCCTGAAAACCACATTCCACTATCATCTTGATGGTCTTTCAGACAATCAGCTTCCAAAGAAACTCAAACAGAATCCACGCAAGGGTGTGATCAAAATCGAAGAACGCTTTGACAACAATTTCTCGATTGAAGAATATCGTCTTTCAAACGAAGTTCAACAATCGGAAGCAATCAAGGACACAAAAACAAGTTTCATCTCGGAAGACGCTGGACCGGCGACCGTAGCTCAAGCAATCGAGCCTCCTAATGAGGAAGCGGACACCATTACTCCAATCCAAACAGAAAATCGACCAGTGAGAATGCCTCCGCTGTTTGAAGACGAAGAAAGGCCCGATGACGACGATGAATGGGACAACGAGGACTACGACCACTCTAATGATGATGGGGAAGATGATGAAGACGATGAACCCATGACTGAAGAGGAATTTGAAAATTTCATTGACCGGCAGATGAAAAAAGGCAAAAATTCAAGATGCCTTGATAATGAACTTCTCGCCGGTTAAAATTCACCAATCTCAACAAATCTCCTGCTGGAGAACTCGTTTTTATCCGTCGGGGAGGCTTTGGAGAGGGTTTGGAGATACTTTTGAGGCTCATTAAAGCTTATTGTTCTCCTATTTATCTCCTTATACATTTGCAATCGAATCTTTAGCCCGGATGTGCCACGTTGGCACAGCGGTTTCCTAAGGATTCGGTTGTTTCCATGTTCACAACACCCGTGACTTTCGACAGACTTCCCGAAGCGGTAGTCTATCTCATCGAGCGAGTATCAGTCTTGCAAGATGAGCTGCGGGAGCTGTGCAACGTGCTCGCTCCCCCTTCAACTGACAGTTCTCCTTTCATCACTGCGAAGGAGGCCTGCAAACTACTCGGAGAGTGCAAGAACACTCTCTATGAAAAGGCTCGCGCCGGAATCATCCCGGCATATAAGAATCCCGGCGGCAAAGCATGGCGATTCATCAGGAGCGAGCTTCTGGAATATATGGCATCCGGCAAACCAAAATCTCAGCAAGAGAAATATGATGAAATGGTTGCCGAGATGAACAAAGGTCTGCGCCCCGGCGGACGAAACCACATGAGCCGTTAGCTTATGAGCGATGTGTTTACACCACAGCTCGTGCTCGACAAGGCAATCGATCATTGCAGCTATCACCGGCGGCGGATTTCCCATTAGCCTCTATCCCTCCAAAATCCAACGTATCATCAGGGAGGTGAACGACTGCTATGGATTTCCCGTCGATTATGTCGCGGCGGCGATGCTGGTGGCTGTGTCGGTAGCGATAGGCAACACGCATCTTGCGCTGATGAAAGAGGGCTGGGACGAGAGCGCCATCCTGTATATGGCACTAATCGGAAGACCAGGAGCCAATAAGAGCCATCCGCTGAGTTTTGCAATGCGTCCGTTTGTGGAGCATGACTACGAGCAAAACCGGATTTACGAGAAACAGTATCTGGAATATCAGGACCAACTCGATATGAGCCGGAAGGAACGTGCAGAAAAAGGTATTGAGATCTGCCCCCGTGAACCTGTCCGCCACCGTTTTCTTGTGTCTGATATTACTCCGGAAGGACTGAGTCTCGTTCATTCGCAAAACCGCCGTGGTCTATGTCTATTGTCGGATGAACTCTCGGCATGGGTCAAGAACTTCAACCGTTATAATAACGGTTCTGAGGAACAATTCTGGCTGTCGGTGTTCAGTGCCAAGCCTACCATGTCCGACCGCAAAAGCTCGCGCAGCTCAATCTTCATCAAGCGTCCGTTTGTATCCGTTATCGGCACGATGCAAAAACGCATCCTTTCCGAACTTGCCAAAGGTGAACGCTCTGCCAATGGTTTCATTGACCGTATTCTGTTTGTCCTGCTCCGCCACGAAACTTCTACCCGGTGGTCGATGAAGCAGCCGACATTCGATGTGGCCGCTGAATGGCAGCGCATTTTATCGAGACTCATGGAATTGCAATGCACCGTTGATGAAAACAACGACATTCTGCCGGTATGCATACCGTTTACCGAGGAAGCCATGATACGCCTGTTCAAGTGGCAACACGAGTTGTCTGACATCTGCGACCGAGAGCCAAACGAGACGATTGTCGGTATCTATTGCAAACTCCAGATTTATGCCATACGGTTCTGTCTGATTATTCAGATGGCACTCTGGGCGTGCAATGATGCCGGAAAGGATATGATTGACTTCATATCTGTTGAACGGGCCATTTCTCTTGCCGAATATTTCAAGGAATCAGCAGTAAAGGTTCAGACAATCCTAAAGGAATTGTCGCTTACGGCACAGCAGTTGGCAATAGTCAGCGCACTCCCTCTAGAATTTGAGACCGGAGAAGGCATCGCCATAGCAAAAGCTAATGATATGGCAGAACGCACCTTTATGGAATTCCTGAAAAACAATCTTGGCAAACTATTCCAGAAGTCCTCGCATGGCAAATATCTCAAGCTCTAACTCCATGCAGCTTCCGCAGTTCCGGCAGTTTCATCAAGCAAACTGCGGAAACTGCATAAACTGCACCACCCAAATTTCATAATTAACGCTATGAATAATCATAGATTCATTCTCCAGCCCTATAAGGGAGCCGGAAGCCGCCATTGTTGCCCTGCCTGCCACAAGAAACGCTGTTTTAGCCGCTACATCGACACCGAGAAACAAATCTTGTTTCCTGATGATGTCGGAAGATGCGACCATGAACAGAGTTGCGGTTACCATCTTACGCCAAAGGAATTCTTCGAACGCAATCCGCAATCAAAGCCACAGCACCACGATTTCGCAACCCCGTCAGCATGGCGAGCCAAGCCGACCGAGCAGCGAAAGCAACTCTTCTTCATCAGCGCAGAGACTGTTGCACAGACACTGCGCGGCTATGAGAAAAACAATCTCTATCTGTTCCTCCGCTCCAAGGTCGGAGCCGAGGATGCTCTCCGGTTGATGAAAGATTACCGCGTCGGCACCTCAAAGCACTGGCCGGGCTCATGCGTGTTCTGGCAGACAGACATCAACGGCGGCGTCCGCACCGGAAAGGTGATGCTCTACGATGCCGAAACAGGCAAGCGCGTGAAGGAACCGTTCAACCATGTTACATGGGTTCATTCGTTGCTCCGACTGCCCGATTTCAACCTGCGTCAGTGCTTTTTCGGTGAACATCTCCTGCCGATGAACAGAGGTAAGCCTGTCGCTATTGTCGAGAGCGAGAAAACCGCACTTGTGGCAGCTTATTATCTGCCAGAATATGTGTGGCTCGCTTCCGGCGGGAAAAACGGATGGTTCTTTGCTAACGCAAAGCGGCAAGCCGATGACAATACCGATGCACTCTGTGTTTTCAAAGGTCATCAGGTTATCCTGTATCCGGACATCGGCGCGACCGATCAGTGGCAGCAGAAACTTAGTTTGCTCCGCAATCTCGGTATAGAGGCAAGCATCTTCAACTATCTTGAAAAAATTGCCACTGATAACGAGCGAACAGCAGGACTTGACATTGCAGACTATCTCCTGCAAATCGAGCCTGACCAAGCTGTGCTGCAAGCCATGATTAGGAAGAATCCGACGTTACAGAAACTCATTGATGACCTGCAACTAACTCTTGTGTCAGTTGAACGGTATGACCCGGACACTGATACTATTCACAAACTCTCAAAAACAGAAAAACAATGACTGCGAAAAAATCTCCGTCAACACCCGCATCCAAGTCAACCAAGTTGACTGATGCACCCAAATCCAAAGTTTCACCCCCTAACCCCGAAGTAACAATGAAATCAGATAACTCTATCACCACCTCTTCTACTGTTAACAGCGATAACACTATTAACAGCGCCCCTCCTGCCAACGCGGACAATCTGTTTGACAACGAACAGGCAGCAACCGAGGCCACTTACGTGACTGCTACAACCGGACAGCCCAAGCAACAGCGTATCGGCAAGCAGCAACGCAAATCGGACTTCGCCGATTTCAAGGCTACATATCTCATGCCGTCAAAGCTGGTAAAGCGTCATCCGGTCAACATCGAGGACAGCGTATGGGAGAAGCTTGAACGTATCGCCCGTATCCTCGGCGACCGCGACACTACTGTCGGCAGCTACATCAACGCCATCCTTATAGAGCACCTCGACCTCTACGGTGACGACACCGAAATCTGGCGCAAGCTCTAATGTTTAACCCGACCGCAGGGAGCGGTTATCGTCAACGCGCAACTAAGAAACGATAGCGGATTAGTTGGGGATGCAAGGGTATGTTTCGGGAGGTAAAAAAATTTCCAATCCGAAACCCCTCGCATCCCATAGGACGCTCTCTGTTCCCTACGGTCACCATCCCCAACCCAACGAATGAGAAAGTTCAATCAGGACGCTCCTGGAGTCAAACTCCGTGGGCGACCAAAGAAAGAATCCAGTGATAAAAGAGACCGAAAAGTCTCAGTGAATTTCACCGATGCTGAAGAACGCGAGGTGAAAGCCAAGGCCGCGGCCGCCGGTGTCAGTATTGCCGAATTACTTAGAATCTCCGCCTTCCGACTCACCGTTGTCGGACGACTCACCGATTTTGAACGGGAGGCGATACGCGAACTGATGTACCAAGGCAAGAATCTCAACGATCAGGTCAAGGCTTGTCAGGCTAATGCATGGCCCTCGACAAAGCGAAAAGCGGAGGCTTGTCTCGATGGAATTTTAGCCACTCTTGGCAAGTTGAGAACCTCAAATTCCTCTCTGTTATGATAGCAAAAATACTCGCAAAAGGATCCGCAGCCGCTATTGTCGGCTATGTCATGCGTGAGTTCCATGACAAGGAACAGTACACCGCCGACACTTGGCGAGTGATAGATTCCGACGGGATTCTCGGCAACGATTATCGCAGAATTGTGGACAGTTTCGACATCGGGGCGAGCCTCAACAAGAGAATCAGCAAACCCATCGGACACATAGCCGTGAGTTTCGACAAGGCGGATTTGCCCCATCTCACCGATGATTTCATGGTGCAGCTGGCGAAAGAATACATGGAACGGATGGGAATCCGGGACACGCAATATCTGATTGTGCGTCATCTCGAAACTGGCAAGCCGCAGGGCATACGCTTCTCCGACGGCGAATTTACCTTCAACGGCTCAAAGATTGACCGCGCTTTTTCCTACAAGCGTCTGGATAAATTCTTTGCCAAGAACGCCGGAATCAGGGAGACACAGCCTCAGCAACCGGCACCGATTTCGGTGACAGCGAAGGTCAAGGAATCGCCCGTGGCCAATGTGGTAGAAAACATAATCGAGACCGGTTGTCAGGCTTTGGGCGGACTGTTCCAAGTCGGGCCCGGCTATGACCCCGAGGAAGAAGCCTTCATCCGAGCGATGAAAAAGAAACCCAAAAAGAAAAAAGGAAGATCACTATAATGGCAGACATGTATTCCATCGTCAAGAAACAGGATGAGAAGATTGACGGCCTTCTCAAAATTGCGAAAGAGAACAAGGATTTGCTCACTGACATTGATACCCGGCTGGCATCAGCTACGGAGCAGACGTTAGCCGAACCTGCGGTGCCCGACAAAATTCAAGTCGAGCTGCCTTCGAGCATCGCCACTAACGAGTCGGTGAAAAAGCTCGTTGAGGCCGCACTCGCCAAGCAGAAAATTGATGCACTCAAAAGCCTTGACTTCTCGCATTTCCCGAAAGAACTGGCGGAGGCTTTCGCCAAAGCCTTCAAGGACGGCCTCGACAAGAATGTAAAGAATGCACTTCACAACGGCATCCAGAATGAGTTCACAAGCCAGATTAACGGACTAAATGAATCGGCAAAGCGGCTTACAGCCCAGATGTATAGCATCGTCAACGGCGCTATCTGGGCGGCAATTCCCAAATGGGCGTATGCCGTTGCCGGAGCGTTATTGCTTATCGCAGTCGGTCTCGGCATCTGGTGCTATAATCTCAACAAAGAGAACGAGCATCTTCAGAAAGTCGAGTGGCTATATCGTTACGAGCGTGTGAGCTACGACGCCGAGGGCATCCGTAACATGATGCTCCGCGAAGAGGCGATGATGGTGGGCAACCGTCACGAGCAGGACAGCATAAAGGCAATGACCATCCGACATGAACGCCGAAAGAATGCCGACCGCACCCATGTTTATTTCCGACCCTCCGACCCTTGGACTCCTGAGTCCAACAACCATCTTTGGTAAACTTCAAACTCCCAAATCCCATGCAATCAAATTCTTTCAATCCCATCTCGGCAGGTGCTCAGATGAGCATCAAGGCCTTCTACCATGACTTTTATCAGTTTATGGTAGAGAACTATTCAGCAACTCCCGACCAGCTCATGCTCGACTTGAACTGTGTAGGCGCAACCGCACGATACCACGGACAGAACCGAGCCTTCGAGTTCCGTCTATGGGAGAGCTCCAACGGACATCTCGGAATACCCGACATGACCGTCATCGTCCACGTATTCTACATCTCCGGTAACGTGGCGAATCCTCAAGCAGAATCCGACGCCGTATCTTTATGGCTGCGCGATGCGGCAAAAGCTAACGGTTTCCGCCACATTGCTGACGAGAGCCATGCCCCCACGGACGCTCCCAACCAGATGCCCGGATGTAAAATCGCATGTTTAACCCTTTAACACCTGCAATGCCCATGCAAGAAATCAAATCCACAACCCGCGACGCTATCGTGGACTTCTTCCTTGACTTCCGTGCCTATATCTCAGAAGTGTTCAGCAGCGATCCCGATGAAGCCACACTCGACTGGAACTCCGTCGGAGCTTGCATCCACTACTTCGGCGAGGCCCGCACCATTCAGTTCCGCCTATGGGAACGCTCAGAAGGCCATCTCGGAATCCCCGACATGACACTCATAATCATCCGCATCAGCTTCCGAGGCACACAAGAGGTCATCCACGCCGAGATGAAAGCCTTCATCCACTGGCTGAAACAAACAGCCAGGGCGCATGGCTTCCTCCACTTCGCCGACGAAGACAGCCAGCCCCTCGCCACCAACCAAGTCCCCAGCTGCCGCATCGCCTGTATCCGCCTCTAACGCCCTAACTCTCCCATCCCCTTTGACCGACGCCCCGACAAGACTCACCCTCTTGCCGGGGCGTTTTCAATATGTTTCTCGCCATATTTCATTGCCATGTCGGGAATTATTTATAACTTTGCTATTGTAATAACACCGATATGATTGAATGTCATTTTTGTGGGCAGCAACTGCCTGATAATGCAAAATTCTGCTACAAATGCGGCCAGCAAATTATTTGCAAAGAATGCGGTGAGCGTCTTGTCAAAGATGCTCCTATATGTGTTGTATGTGGCGCAACATTAAAACCGCTCAGAAGTGTCAATGCTCCAAACCACATTATTTTTTCGGAAAGCACAACTGAACGTAAATTTGAAGCTTCGTTTTCCGATGAAACGGCTGGCAATGTGGTGGAAACCTTAGCTGGATTCCTACCCATTAATAACAAATCCAAATTCAATTCATCTTTAGGACATAAGACATTAGAAGTTACGCCAATTTTAGCCGAGCATACAATTGCACCAAAAGTGAATGCTAAGACCAACCTCTCAGCATCACAGTGTACTATTAATGAAGCTAATGTTTCAGGACATAGCGAACCTGCCATTGCAAAAATATTTAAGGAAAAGGCAGATGGTTCCATTATGTTACATATTACAGATTTAAAGGCTAACAGCAAGGTTGATTATGCCTTTAGAGCTACGCTCCTTTACATCTACTATCAAAATGAAGTTTCACAAATATCTGAGGTGCCAAAATCAGATGTAAGATCATTCCTTAAAAGTTTAGGATTCGATAATGATGGATCTTATCGTGGAAGAATTAGCAAGATGAAGTCTATGTTCTCCTCTATGTCGCAAGCATATAGTCTTAGCTTTGCAGGTGAAAACGAGGCCAAGACCTATATCGAGCAAATTATGTCTCCTGATACAATTGGAGATTGGACCATCGGAAATTTGTCAAAAACTTCAGCTACACAATCTGGTAATAAAAAGGGCTCATTAGAAAGTTATTCCTTAGTCACATCACTCAATCTTTCTCCTAATGGGAAAGAATCATTGAAGGATTTCTTAAACAAAAGGAATATCAAGAGTGCTATGGAGCTAAATGCTTTATTTATCTATTATTTGGAAAAAGTTATAGGTTGTTCTGCGATTACCCCCGACCATGTTTATACGTGTTATAAAACTGTAAATAAAAGATATCCATCTAAACTTCGACAAAGCTTAGCAGACACAAAACGTCTTAAAGTATGGATTGACACATCGGATATGGGGAATCTCAAAATTGCGCCAAATGGAGAGAATTTCATAGAACATGATTCGTTAAAATAATGGATATAGACGTATTTGTAGCCAGAATTGAAAATTTCACTGAGATAACTGCTTCTGAAGCCATACCATTTTTCGGTTATTATCTCACTAAAATAAAGAATAACACTTCATTTACTGCAAAAGATATCGAAGAATGCTTCATCGCATTAAGCATCCCGAAATATAGTAATATTTCGGCTTATCTTACTAAAGCTGTCAAGAAAAAAACTTTTGTAAAGAACAAACAAGGAGGTTATAATATCTCTCTTGCAGAATCCAGACGAATTGATGAAATTCTAAATATTCCACGCAAAATAGTTCTTTCATCAAATCTTTTCCCATTGGAATTATTTGACGGTACACGCGATTATCTAAGAAAGACCGCAAGACAAGCCATCTTATGTTATGATATTGAAGCTTACGATGCTTGCCTTGTAATGGTACGTCGAATACTTGAAACATTAATAATCGAATTATTTGAAAAGAAAGGAATATCCGAACGCATAAAAAATGCTAATGGATATTATATGTTTTGTGGTGACTTGATTGATGAATTATTGAAGGAAAAAATTCTTTGGACTATTGGACGAAATACAGTTCAGGCACTTCCCTCAATCAAAACCAAAGGAGACCTTAGTGCCCACAATCGGCGTTTCAATGCTAAGAAAAGCGATATTGACCAATTGAAAGATGGATTACGCATAACAATAGAAGAGCTAATTCATCTAATTGACTATTCTATTCATTGACCCTTGGCGGATGTGAAGACACCGGAGCAGCGGAGTCGCAATATGGCGGCGATTAAGGGGAAGGATACGAAGCCTGAGATGATTGTGCGGAAGTATCTTTTCTCTCGGGGGCTGCGGTTCCGTGTTCAGGTCAGAAAGTTGCCGGGCACACCGGATATTGTCTTGCCAAAGTATAAGACGGCAATTTTTGTGAATGGTTGCTTCTGGCATGGTCATGAGGGATGCAAGTATTTCCGGTTGCCAAAGTCCAATGTAGAGTTCTGGAAAGAGAAGATTGAGCGCAACATAGAGCGTGATAGAGAATCAATGCAGGCATTACTTGATTTGGGATGGAAAATAATACGTGTATGGGAATGTGAATTACGCAACAAGACGAACCGAGAGGAAGCTCTCAATAAGATTTATATCAGCATCACATCGTCTGAAGGAAGCGGTTATAGCTTTGAAGAGACCGATGTACCAATGGCGGCAGAACCGGAAGCTGACTATCCCAGATAATATTTCATTGCATTTAATGCAATTTATTGAAAGAGCCATTCAATTTTATGGCATGACATAACTTACTTTTCGGTAAAAATCATTAACTTTGCATTTATGAACAGGACAAAACATCATGGGCAAAGATATAAACCGAATCAAAGTCATGCTTGTGGAGAAGAAGCGGACCAACAAATGGCTTGCCGAGCAGCTCGGTAAAGACCCCGCCACAGTCTCCAAATGGTGCACTAACACAATTCAACCGAGTCTCGACACCCTTCTCAGGATAGCCGAGCTCCTTGATGTGCAGATCCAAGAACTTGTAAGAATGCCAAAATAATACATTTCATGAAAGGCGATACTCTTATTTTAAAAGTCGGTGATTCATCCGCCGATGGAAAAATTCACATTATCGATGAAGACCGTTTATGCTTTCAAGTCAGAGGTACGAACGGCAGCATCCGTACCATCTCGAAGGATTTGCTCCGCGAGTTTATTGAATATTTTAATCAGCATCCTAATGCTTCATCCACTGATGCCAGAAATGACCTGACTGGCAAAACAGATATTGACAAATTTGAATACGGTTATAACGGGACTCTAACCAAACTTAGTGAACTCAATAAAGTTTTATCCCAGAGAAAAGAACAGTCGGCGGAGTCCAGCAAAAACAAAATTACCAATTTACCATTACAACAGATATTCTTTGGGGCTCCCGGAACGGGCAAATCATTTGTGATAAATGAGGTTTGTGCCGATTATGAGAATTATCGCACCACATTTCATCCCGATACAGACTACGCGACTTTCGTTGGCTCTTATAAACCAATTACAATTATGACCAATGTCAGAGACATGACAGGTCATCCTGTAACAGAAGATGGTAAGGAAATCACGGAAAGTCGTATCGTTTATCGCTATGTGATGCAAGCATTTCTTAAGGCTTATGTTGCCGCCTGGCGAGAGCAGCAGAACGATGAACCTAAGCCCGTATTCCTCATTGTCGAGGAAATCAATCGCGGTAACTGTGCCCAAATTTTCGGGGACATCTTCCAGTTGCTTGACCGTAATGCAGCCGGATTCTCCGACTACCCCATTGTAGCCGACGATGATCTCGCCCAGGAACTTAAAGGGATTCTTGGCGAGTTCAGCATTGCAAAACACGATGCCATCAATGCGCTTTACAGTGGCGGCAAGGATGTTGTCGGCATGGTGAAAAACGGCGAGTGTCTACTGTTGCCGAACAATATGTATATCTGGGCGACAATGAACACAAGCGACCAGTCGCTCTTCCCCATTGACTCAGCATTCAAACGCCGTTGGGACTGGAACTACATCAAAATCAAGGATGCCGGCGAAAACTTCAAGATCATTTTCTCAAACGGCAATACATACGACTGGTGGAACTTTGTCTCTGCCATCAATGAGCGCATTGAGGGCGGCGAAATCCAGCAGGAAGATAAGAAACTCGGCTACTTCTTTGCAAAGGCAAAGGACAAAGTCGTTACGCCGAAAGTGCTTCTCTCAAAAGTTCTTTTCTACCTCTACAATGATGTATTCAAGGATTTTGGCCTTGATGAGGATTTCTTCAAAGACGAGAACGGGGAAACTATGTCGTTTGCCTCATATTTCGACCATGATGGTCAAATCAATGAGGACCGCGTAGAAAGATTCGTCACCAATCTTGGTCTTGAATCCGAGTCTCCTAATAATACAGACTTTGTAAATGAACTAACTGTCAATGGCAAGAAGATGCGGTATATCACTGATGCCGTATTTGAGATACTAAGCGAAGCTGCAAAATCGAATACATCTGAAGCTATTTCCGATGCGGTAGATGAAATCTTTGCTGACCGTGATGATGTCATCAAATACATTGATAACCCCGAATCCTACGAGAAGGAAAACCGTTGGAACAAGACACCGATTATTGCTAACGACGGCACTGCGTTTGTCGTCAGCAATCAATGGCATAAGAGCGAAATTCAGCAAGTTAAAGAGCTTGCTGAACACTTCAATATCCCTTTTGATTATGCCCTTGGCGAATCTGACAATGTGGATGATGCGTCAGAACAGAATGACGGTCGAGATTACACAAAGTATAAGATTAACGGCCAAGGGCGATACTCCAAGAAGATGCTTGCCTATGAACTTGTCAAATTATATGTAGAGCAGCATCCCGATATGTCGGCTTTCGAGGTTGTTAAGGAATGGTCTTCTCTTGGCAATATAGTCAGTCATTTTGTAGAACTAAAGGAGGCATACGACAAACGCAAAGGGACAGACAAGGCAAACCGCGTAGCTATCGTAGAATGCAAAGGCGAACCCATATACATTTCAACCAACGGTTGGGGCGGCAAATCAAAGATCCAAGAGCTGATTGATGCTGTTCAATCCAAAGGTTGGGGCATGTCAATAAATGAAATAATCTGATGAAACTGTTGATTGAGGGGTATCCGTACCCGATAGGACTGTTGCAGGAACTGTTCCCCAATGTTGATGAACTCGACGTGGTGGACGGTGTGGCCTCCGTGAATTACGTAGGCTACTACTATTTTGCGTCCAAGGGCACGGCGGTGTTCATCCTTCCGAAGGTCGTTCTCAATCAACAAGACAAGGTATTCAACCGTTACAACCCCGAAGATATTGTCAATCTGACAGATAATGACAATCCTCTGTCGCAGGGCGAACGACAGTTTATCTACGGGCTGTCGGTATGGATTTACCGTGCAATAGCCGTCTACTACGACTACTGCCGCAGCCATGACGTCGACCATACCATAGTCCGCAGACAAAGTGCCATCAAGGTTGGCAAGAGCAGGCGTCGCACAAGCAACACTTTCCTTGACATCATCCTTTCACTCATTGAGTTTAATAAAGAGAACCGCGACTGGTTCCTCTTTATTCTCAAGAACGTGCATCGCGGTTTCAACAAAATCAACTGGAGCCGGACAATCAACAAGTCGCAGCTTGTAATTCAGGACAATCAACCCGTCTATATCAATCCGGTTACCAAACAGCGCGAAGTCAACTTTGACGAGGAGCTGCTTGTCATATTCTTTTCCATACTCCACTATATCAAAAAGGAATATGGGTTCCCGGTTGAGATAAACTTCAATTACGATCTTATCACCGGCAAGCGTTTTGAAATGTACTTGAACAAGGGTTTCGGCGTGCGTCGTCTCCGTCAGATCAAGTATAAATATTTTTCCGACAAGGCTCTGCGCTTATGGGAACTGTGCTATGCCTTTTTCGAGCAGTCGAAGCAGGTAAAAATCAACGCGCAGCTTAACGAATTTCTACTTGTTAAAAACTTCAATATCGTTTTTGAGGCAATCATTGACGAGCTTATCGGCGATCACGCATTACCTGACCGTCTGAACAAGAAACAGGCCGACGGCAAGGAGGTAGACCATTTATTTATATGGGATAGCCTTACGGCACCGGAGGAAGAGAAGAAACGTGTATATTACATTGGCGACTCCAAATATTACAAGCAGAAGAATAGAATCTCCGAAGAGTCAGTGACCAAGCAATACACATATGCCCGAAATGTCATTTCGTGGAACCTGAATCTCTTCTTCGGAGATGACGCTGATGACCGCAACCTCGAAACCGGCTTCTGTCTCCGAGATGAAATCACGGAGGGTTACAATGTCATACCCAACTTCTTCATCAGTGCCACGGTGCCCGATGACCTTTCGTATGGTGATACCATTGAGGTGACGAAGAAATCAGCGCGGACATTTACCTCGCAGCAGTTCCGGAACCGTTTATTCGACCGCGATACGCTCCTTATCACTCACTACGATGTAAACTTCCTTTATATCGTATCGCTTTACGGGCGCAATAATGCCGTGCAAAAACGAGGCTGGCGTGATAGGGTGCGCAATATCTTCCGCGATAAAATCCGGCAGGTACTTGCTGATAAATATGATTTTTACGCGATGCAAGCCAAGCCGGGAGTCGTGGCTCCGGAATATATAAGATCGCATTTTCAAGATGTATTAGGGAAAGTCTACCGTCCTTTCGGCAAAGAACACATATATGCACTTGCGCTTGACAAATCCAAACGGTATATGGAGGATAACAAAGCCTTGAAATCTCAGCTATCGGAATATTTTGACATTGTAAATTACACTCTCGGGAAAGACCCGACTTCCAAGCTACCAAAGTATTCCAGTGCCGCATCAGTCCTACCGTCTCTTAGCAAGGATGGCGTGTTTATGGTGATGATGGAGAATTACGCGGCAAAGTCTCTGAAGTTTTACGAAACCGGCAAACTTGCCGTACCTATACATTACACTGCCGACGGTATGGAGCTTATCAATAATGCCGCTTTTATCGGCTCGATACTGTTCCACACGCGAAAGCCAGATGGTCAGCATCTTTTCCGCCTAAGGGAAGATGTAAAGTTTGAGCCAAAAACTCTCATTCCACAAGAATACTACCTCTCCGTTCAGAATCCCTCGCCCCGTGATACCGGGGAAGATACAGTATTCCTCTACGCTCTCATTGACCTTGACATGACAGATGAATTGGATTCATCGATGCTGAACTGTCAGAATAAACCCTTTGCATCACAAAAGGAACGCTATGATGCGCAATATTCAACACTAAGTGAACTCTATATCAGAGATGCGTCTCAGCAAAAAATTATCAAAACAAATACGCCTCCTATAAAATGAAGCATAAATCTCCACTAAGATATCCTGGCGGGAAGGCAAAGGTCGCCCCATTTGTCAAATCTCTTATCATGCAGAATAATCTGAATGGTGGTTCGTATATTGAACCATATGTAGGAGGAGGAGCTGTAGCCATTTCCCTTTTGTTTGAAGGAATTGTTAATGATATTTATATTAATGACAAAGACAAATCCATATTTGCATTTTGGTATTCTATACTATTCGAAACAGAAATGTTTTGCAAGAAATTAAGAGATGCAGAAATTACCATTGACAATTGGTACGAGCAACGAGAAATACAAAGGCATAAGGAAACAGCCAATATATTCGATTTAGGTTTCTCGACATTCTTCCTAAATAGGACAAACCGATCAGGTATACTTTCTGGCGGTGTAATTGGCGGATTGTCTCAAAATGGAGAATATAAAATGAATGCGAGATTTAACAAGGCTGAATTGATTGCGAGAATTGAATCAATAGCTCAATTCAATAAGCACATTCATGTGACTAATCTTGATGCTATTGATTTTCTTACCATGACAATTCCAACCTTGACTAAACGCCCTATGTTGATTTATCTTGACCCCCCCTATTTTGTGAAAGGCAAGGGCTTGTACATGAATCACTATTCTTCGGAAGACCACAAAAAAATTGCTGAATATATAAAAGAACTTGGCGAAAACATACCATGGATTATGTCGTATGATAAAGTTGCTTTTATTGAAGATTTATATAGGAATTTTAGAATTACTCCATTCGAGTTGATATATAGCGCCAGTAATTCCGGTCGTGGCAAAGAAATAATGATATTCTCGAATAATATCGAAGTTCCGACTTCTAAAATAGTAGAATATAACTCATCATGCAAATAATCAAGAAAATAGTATTTGGTGAACGACCATTTCGTATGTTCAAGAATCTTGAGGTGCCCATCTCCGAGCGGCTCACAGTTATTGCCGGACATAACGGTAGTGGTAAATCCACTTTATTAGGACTCATAGCAAATGGTTCTGAACTGAAATCCACGTTTGGGAAGACCTTGTTTAATAGGGCCTTTCAAGCTCAACTTCATGAACTATTTTATCTTGATGAGCAGAGAGACTATGTTGAGAAACGCAACCAGAAACCTTCATTCGAATTACATTATGAAAATGGCAGCGGTAATCTATTGATTAAAACCTGCAATGTTTCTAAACATAGTGATAAGAGAAAAAACGAACAAAGACTTAAGGTCGTTCCGAGAGGATCTGCTGAGGGCTGGGAAGTTGGTAATGAAGCTAAAGTTCCTATTCCTACCTTGTTTTTAAGCATGAGCAGGATGTTGCCTGTTGGCGAATTCTTTGAAACTCTAAACGCACAATTAGAGAAAAAACTTGATGATATTGACAGACAATATATACGAGAGAAATTTTCTACAGTTATATCTCACAAAGTTGCTGATTCATCAAACATAACAAAACATGAATTAGCAGGAACGACTAAGCGATCACTTCTTCCCGAATTTGATCATTCTTCAAGGACTATCTCTTTGGGACAAGATTCACTAAGTAGCATAATTACCGCTTTAGCTTCTTTTAATCATCTTAAAAGAACATGGCCCAATTATCAAGGAGGTATTCTTCTTATTGATGAAATAGATGCAGGCTTTCATCCAAAGGCTCAAGTAAAAATGATTCAGCTGCTCAAGAAAGAAGCCAAGGATTTAAAATTACAAATTATTATGACTTCTCATTCTTTAACTATCGTCAAGGAAGTATTGGCGATCAGAGATGAGACGGCTAGAAGCGGCAGAAATATTGATAGTGTGGTTTACATAGAAGATGTTATATCACCACATTTAATGGAGAATGTTTCCTATGAGAACATAAAGAGAGATATGTTCAACTGTTTTCCCGTCCAAGAAGAAAAGCGTCCAAGACTAAAGATATATTTTGAAGATGAAGAGGCAAAATGGATTTTCTCCCAAATAATAAAAGCCGAGAAAATCGATTTAGAGGCATTATATCAATATGACTTCGTTTTGGTCGCCGCAAAACTTGGATGTAATAACCTAAAACAATTGATTCAACAAGACGATTATTTCAAAGAAATAATCGTGATTTTCGATGGTGATGTGTCTTTGAAACCAGATGTCATAAATATGAAGGCCCAAATTCCAACGATTGCGATTCTGCCTGCAAAAATTCCATCCGACGTAAAAGCAGAAGATGATGAGCGATTAACTCCAGAGTATCAAATATACTCTTACCTCAAATCACTGACTCAAAACTTTGACCATCCTTTTTGGAATAATCTACCTTCAGGCTATCATAGGGAAAATATAGTAGAAGAAATAATTAACACTTTCCCTTTGAAGTCTACGGATTTTGGTACCCAAAAACCAAGAGAAGTGAGAAAAGATTGGTTCAATCAGCATCGTTCTCATTTTGAGGCCATCAACCTTTTCACATATTTAGTGCAGGATTTAAGAAATGAAATAAATCCATTTCTAAATGACTTAAAGTCTGGAATATCATATCTCATTGATAAACGTGATGAAAGTACACGCAATGCTTAATCGACTTGGAGAGTCAATATAATTATGGATAGGAAATTTGAGATACTGAAAAAGCATTGCGGAGTCCCTAATCTTTCAGATATAGGGATTGGAAGATGGTGTGTGTAATGTCGAATCAAGATGAATGCGGTACGTTAAACAACAGAGGAAATTTCGGCAGTTGATAAAAACATGATATTATGGCAGACGAAAACAGATATAAGGTGTTTGAACAGTGTCTCACTTCCAAGGAACTGGAAGTGGAGGAACATGCGCGTAACTGGTCTATGGCGATTGTCTTGCAGGATGTTGACAGGTTGAAGCCGTCGGAGTTTATGCTTGAACAGACTGTAAGAAACAATATTATTAATGCGATTTTTTAACTGATTTGCGACCATTATGTCGAAGAAATTTGAGATACGAAATAGTACGGCGGAGTTCCTGATCTTTCAGATTGAGGGGAAGGAAGATGGCGTGCAGGTTGTCTACCATAACGAATCTGTTTGGTGTACGCAGAAAGTTATGGCGCAGTTGTTTGACTGCACTGCTGACAACATCGGGCTGCATCTGAAAAATATTTACGAGACCGGAGAGTTAGCGCAGGAGGCAACTACCGAGTATTTCTCGGTTGTTCAAACCGAGGGTGAGCGTCAGGTCAATCGCAAGCTGAAATTCCATAATCTTGATGCTATCATAAGTGTCGGGTATCGGGTGAACAGTACCCGGGCCACGCAGTTTAGGCAGTGGTGTACATTTATTTTGCGTCAGTTTGCCATCCGTGGATATGTGATTGACAAGAAGCGTATGGAGAACGGCTCGTTTATAGGCGAGGACTATTTCGAGCATCTGTTGGCTGAAATCCGCGAGATACGTCTAAGCGAGCGGCGTTTCTATCAGAAGCTGACGGATATTTACGCTACAAGCATCGATTACAATCGTGATGCGCCCACTACTCGATTATTCTTCAAGAAGGTGCAGAATAAGATGCACTACGCAGTTCATGGTCATACTGCCGCTGAACTGATAATTGACCGGGCTAATGCTGAAAAGGAGAATATGGGTCTCACAACATGGGAGAATGCTCCCAACGGGAAGATTGTTAAGCCGGATGTCAGCATTGCCAAGAATTATCTCAAAGAGAGTGAGCTGGAGGATATGGGGCGGATTGTCAACTCATTCCTTGACTTGGCGGAAGATATGACAAAGCGTCATATTCCTATGACAATGGAGGACTGGGCTAAGCGTATTGACAAGTTTCTTGATCTTACCGACCGTCCCGTTCTGACTGACGCCGGACATGTATCAGCCGAACAAGCTAAAGAATACGCTGAGACTGAGTTTGAGAAATATCGCGTCATTCAGGATAAACTCTTTCAGTCCGATTTCGACCGCTTCAACGATGACAATCTTATCCCTTTAGACATAGAATAAATTCGTAAAGGATTTTGAGATGAAAGCATTGACATATACTGCGCCGGGACGGTTTGAATTGATTGAGAAACCGAAACCGGAAATTTTGGGCCCTAAGGATGCTGTGGTGAAGGTTACTCTTTCAAGCATCTGTTCGTCGGACCTTCATATTCTGCATGGGGCTGTGCCTCAGGCGGAAGTCGGTATTACTGTGGGGCATGAACTGGTTGGAGTCGTGGAGGCTGTCGGTTCAGCGGTCACCAAGATCAAGCCGGGCGACAGAGTTGCCGTGAATGTAGAGACGTTCTGCGGCGAGTGTTTCTATTGCAAACGAGGGTATGTGAACAACTGCACGTCCGGCGGATGGATGCTGGGATGCCGCATCGACGGCGGTCAGGCGGAATATGTCCGTGTACCCTACGCCGACAATGGTCTGACTCCGATTCCCGACAACGTGAGCGATGAACAGGCTCTGTTTGTAGGCGATATTCTCGCTACGGGTTATTGGGCTGCCAAGATTTCTGAAATTTCCGAGGAAGATACTGTGCTGATTATTGGTGCCGGTCCGACCGGATTATGCACTTTGGAGTGTGTGCAACTTTATCACCCTCAGCATATTGTCGTTTGCGAGGCTGACAAGAACCGTCGGCATTTCGTGCGGCAGCATTATCCTAATGTCAATGTTGTCGAGCCGACAGAATGTCTTGATGCCCTTTGCAAGTTTAAGGAGGGTCGTGGTGCAGACCGCGTGATTGAGGTTGCCGGAGGTGAGGATACATTTGAACTCGCATGGCATTGCGCCCGACCGAATGCCATCGTCACGATTGTCGCCCTCTACGAGAAAGAACAGATATTGCCCCTGCCGTGGATGTACGGCAAGAACTTCACGTTCAAGACCGGCGGCGTCGATGCCTGCGACTGCGAAATAATCATGCAGCTCATCTCCGAAGGGAAGTTCGACACAACCCATCTGATAACCCACCGCTACCCACTCAGCCGCATCCAGGAAGCCTACACCCTCTTCGCCATCCGCGCCGACGGCGTCATCAAAACCGCCATCCATCCGGGCTAAAATCACCTCTAAATATGCTTATTCAAAAAAAGGAAACTAATAAAAAAAGCTTCGGTACAGAGAATTTAAGATTGTATCTATGAATCAATATTTCCCAAGTCCGCTGACAATTTCAGTTCTATGATTTGGTGCTAAAAATGGATGCTTTCCCTCAAGCGTATAGATATATTTTATAAGGCTAAAATCATTTTTATAACTGAAAACATGCCGTGTCGCGTACATATATCTAAGAAAATTCTGCCTGCGAATTTCTTTGTTTGCAGCCTGAATAAAACTTCCATCTAATACTTTCTTATTTTTGAAATATTCTCTGTCAAATATAGAAAGAACAAGATTTGGTGATAATGGGAAAGTCAATTCACCCCCATATTGAGCTAAACCCATATACAGAGGTGGTACATTTTGCACATATGGTGAAACTACAATGGGAAAATCAGAAGTATAGAACACAGGGGCATCACTTGTCCAAAAAATGAATATATTTTTGGCTATTGCATCTGCGAATTCCATCATAAGTTCTCCATCAAGAAAAGAATGGTTAGCGTGAAGTGCGGCTTTTTCACATGAAATTCCTATATCTAAATTCCGAAATTCATTGTCTCCCGCTTGCTTTGCCATAAATTCCTTCATCATATCAATATATGCACGTTCTGTCCGAATAGAATCATCCACTATATAGTTGCCTATTTGAGGCAATCTAAAATATTGCGTTACAATATGTAACGCTAATTCCCTTTTCTCAATGAATTGAAGTCGGTAATGCTCTTTCCCTGTTTTCCATTCTATCATAATCTCATCTAACTGTTTTAGGAATTGAGCATAATAAGGTTCTACAGTATTAGCAAAATGATCAGATTCAATTGATAATTCATTTATAACACCGTGTCCCTTCTCATTATTACTTTTCACGTACTCTTTAGATAGTGAGTAAAGATCGTCCTCACAACATACTGACATTAGCGATGCATTGTAACTTTCACTTTTGCATTTATCGTATGTAAAAATGCTTCTCTCATTATTAGAGAATCGCTTGAGATAACATCTAGGAATATAATGTTGTTTCATAATCAATGGATTATTATTTTTTATAAAAGAGTATATATGGAGGGCGACTAAGAAATGCGTTTATTGATATTCTCTGTTTTATCATATATTTGTCGCAGTACCTCCCTTTAATACAGATCTCCAAAGATTTTTCACTGCATAATTTCTTTAAGTCATTCGTACTATCAAGTAAATAATAAAGTTTATCCCCGGGCTCTATAATAACAGGTTCATCATTCAGTATCTTTAAATACTCTTTATTCTTCATATGATTGGGCAATACATCAATAAAATCGCCATTTAAGCTTATTCGAACATTCCAAGCACATTGTTTACCAATGTTACTTAGACAAAGGCATGTGTGCAAGTCATCGCTCACTAATGTCCCATGTACCCTAGCTCTGATATCCTCATTCCTCTGTTTTTCTATCCTTATTTGCAAGATGATAGATATAATAATGGTTATACCTGTAAGTATTACCATCATTACGCCTGAGTTATTTATAAGCCATGCCCAAATCTCATTCATGACCTTTTTATTCTTGTTTATTATTAATTAAATACTTATCACAGCAGAATCGTTGAAGCCGGTATTTTCTCCGAAGCATACATAGCCGAGTGGATTGCTGATGAGGTGGGTGTTGCCAATCATAAGGTCGGTGGGATGATGCGAATGGCCATATATCCATGCAGAGATTCGGCTGTCGGCTATGTAGTTGCCGAGTTCAGTTGCATGTGCAGCGTTCAGTACGTCACCGGCATGCCTTTGTTTGAGTGCTGAGAACGTGGGGAGATGATGAGTTACGACAACTATCTTCTCCGCATCGCTCTCTTTGACTGCCCGTTGGATGAAAGCGAAGTTCTTTTCAAACTCATCGTTTATGTTTTGGGGAATCAAGCGACGTTTGTTGTAGAGAATCTGCGAATAATCGTTCATGCCATTCTGGATTGAGAACTCATCGACAATCGGTATTCTTGACCATAGGGTTGAAAGAATGAAATCGACATTGCCGATGCGTACCACCTTATTGTGATAGTAGCCAACGTTCGGCAGAAACATCTTTTGCCAACTATCGCCCTGCGCTGCTATATCACCGTTGTTATAAAACTCATGGTTGCCGGCTATCATCAGAACCTGACGATAGTTTTCAGATGCCCACTTCCAGAACTTGAGATGCGGAATGGTAGAATCCACGAGATACCCTACATCACCGGCTATGACAAGCACATCGCCGACCGGCTCAAGCGGCAGCGATTTCATGAAGCGCATGTTCTCATGAAACTCCATGTGCAGATCGGAACAATATTGTATTTTCATTTTCAGGGCTTTCTTTAGTTTATCCTCCGATAGGATTACACTTTTTCGACCGAATAGATCAATCCCCGTTACATTTTTTCAAGCGAATAATTGCAGGGTCGCTACATTTTTTCAAACGAATCAGCTTAAATCCGGTGTCATCACATATCTTCCAAAGTCAATAGCTTTGTCTCGACATCATATTTCATGAGGAGACAGGACTTGATGCGCTCTACCTTCTCCATAAATGCCTTATGGTCGTAGTTGCGGCATTGGCGTTTTACTTCTGCGACCACAGCAGCCTTGTCATCGACCTTGATTCCAACTATATCTATTTCGTTGGCTTCTTTGCCTTTTTTACGCTCCCACCACGAGCCGATATTCATATATTCGTGGCTTTCCATCATCTTGAGACGGAAGTATTTTTCAAGGATATGACCGGAATAAGTCGGATAATCTGACACGACAATTTCACGAAGGCGGTCATAATTGCCCATTTCAACCAATGTCTGGTTGCGGTCGAAATAGTTAAACCAGAATTTCAGGAAATTGTCGGTTATCTCATATTGCACATTCTGCGAACGCGGCTTCGACATGATAGGACGTACCCGCTTGATAAGTGAATAATCCTCAATCAACCGCTTAAGATGGCCTGCCACAGTCACACCTCCCAATGCGCTTTCAATCGCACCCTGAGTGTTCGTACCGGCTGCGATGCAGCTGAGCACTGAGAAATATAGCCCATAGTCCTTGCCGAATTCTTCTATCAGCAGGTTGCGCCCTTCATCTATAAACGGCGAGTTCTCCCTGACTACATAGTTGAACATCCCCTCAATCGATAAATCCGCGTCCTCGCACAAGAGTTCTATATACTTCGGTACGCCTCCGGTTATGCAGTAGAAAGCGAGCAGTTCGTCATTGGTGTAGTCCGGACGGAAATCTCGCATAATTTCCTTCATGGTTTCCGTTCCGAAACCGGACAGACGTATGGTAGCGTCCGCTCTGCCAAACAACGGCTCGTGATAACTTTCAAAAATCTTGTGCATCATCGAATAAACCGAACCCATCAGCAGAAGATTCACATGCGTATCGTTGCGGTATGTATCCCAGATATTCTGCATATCGCTGAATACCGACGGATAGACATTGAAAAATTCCTGAAACTCATCAATAATCAGATTAAACTTGCGAGTCTTTGCAAGTTCCATCATCATCTGAAACAGCGACTTGAAAGTCTTTATTTCCGACGGCACATAGCAGCTGAGAGCTGATGAAATAAGTCCGGCGAACTCTTCGCACAAAGCCGCCTCGTTTTTACGACTTACAAAAAGATACACCGTAGGATACTCCCCCTGCGTAGCCCGCAGAGCAAGCGATGTCTTGCCTATGCGACGCCGACCGGTTATCACTGTCATTCTCGACCGGGATTCAAAGGCTCGCCCTTGTATCCGCTTTAATTCCTCTATTTCCTTAGTGCGATTATAGAACTTCATATTTTATTACCACAGTAATCATTACCACGGTAACAAAGTTATAAATAATCTTTGAGATGACCAAATCAAATTAGGATATTACCCTGAAAATCGCTATCTTTGCGGGTACAAAAACATAGGCCCGGGAGGGTCTGAAAAAGCGATTTTCAGAAGGTAAAAACGGAGCAATTTCGGGCTTTTGTACCCGAAGGATTGCAATCCGTTGAGCGGCAACGTGGTCTACGCACTGCATCGGGAAATAGTAGGTTTATGGAAGCTGTGAGTCGTGGTGAATGCTCGTAACTGGTTGATTGATTACTGATTGTAAGACCCCAACTGATTAAATTTAAATAATGTGGTACGATTGAATTTGACGAATACATAGCCCATGGGAAACCGGGACAGAAGGAGAAAGATGATTCTTGGCAGACTGTTTTCGGTCTTACTCCTATCTATCGACGCATATTTGAGGATTATTTTGGGTTTGCCGTCAACTTAGAAATGTGGAATTTTCTAAAAAGGAATGGGTATACCCGCACAACATTCATGGTGTTTTCGCAATGCACTTGTAAGAGCATCATATAAGTGGATGAATATCTCGCTTACGACTGAATTTGTGGAACGATTCTTTCGCAATTTAATTACCGGCGAAAAGAATGAGTTTCAAGCATTCACAGTCAAGAGTATTATCTCAGGTCTCGTTGAGAAAGGAATAATAATCCGCAGTAACTGTCGTCGCAACGGTTGGTGGGAAATCTTGTCAAAATAATAACGGAAGAATTTGAGATGAAAGCATTGACATATACTGCTCCGGGGCGGTTTGAGTTGATTGAGAAACCGAAACCGGTGATTTTGGATCCGAAAGATGCCGTAGTGAGAGTTACTCTTTCGAGCATCTGTTCGTCGGATCTGCATATTCTGCATGGGGCTGTGCCTAAGGCAGAAGTTGGCATCACCGTTGGGCATGAACTGATAGGTGTTGTTGAGTCGGTAGGTGCGGAAGTCACCAAGGTAAGGCCTGGGGACAGGGTTGCCGTGAATGTCGAGACATTCTGCGGCGAGTGCTTCTATTGCAAACGGGGGTGCGTGAACAACTGCACTTCCGGCGGATGGATGTTGGGATGCCGCATCGACGGCGGTCAGGCGCAATATGTCCGCGTGCCGTATGCCGATAATGGACTGACGCCGATTCCCGATAACGTGAGCGACGAACAGGCGCTGTTTGTCGGCGACATTCTCGTAACAGGCTATTGGGCAGCCAAGATTTCTGAAATTTCCGAGGAAGATACGGTACTGATTATCGGTGCCGGACCGACAGGGTTGTGCACTCTGGAATGTGTGCAGCTGTATCATCCGCGACAAATAGTGGTATGCGAAGCTGATGAGACTCGTCGTGAATTTGTTCGGCAGCATTATCCGGGTGTCAATGTAGTCGAGTCGTGGGAATGTGATGAAGTTCTTGATGAACTGACTGATGGCCGTGGAGCCGACCGCGTGATTGAGGTCGCCGGAGGTGAAGATACGTTTGAACTCTCGTGGCATTGTGCACGACCCAACGCCATCGTCACGATTGTCGCCCTCTATGAAAAGGAACAGATATTGCCGCTGCCATGGATGTATGGTAAGAACCTGACATTCAAGACCGGCGGCGTCGATGCCTGCGACTGCGACAAAATCATGCAGCTGATTTCCGAAGGCAAGATTGACACAACCCATCTGATAACCCACCGTTACCCTCTCAGCCGTATCCAGGACGCTTACGACCTCTTCGCCAACCGCGCCGACGGCGTCATCAAAACCGCCATCCATACCGATTAAAGTACATAATCGAAAACTTTATAAACATAAAGACAGCGGCATCTCGTTTGCTAACAAGACGCCGTTGACAATGTTGATGCTTATTCTGCTTCAAGCTGCTCGCGAAATACCATTTTGGTCTCGCACTTGAAGTCTACACGGCTGTATCGTTCGCCGGAGCACATCTCACAGCTGCAAGGTTGTCCAGTGGTTCGATACACCTGACACCATTTCACCTTCTGGAGTTCTTTCCACGTTTCGGCCTCACGAATTGTTTCGGTAGCGGGATCTTCAATGTATGCCGGTGAAAATGCTCTGAAGATAATGCGTAACCGATTACGCCACACGCGTTTCTTCTGAATGCGTCGCCACGCACGAGTTGATGTTCTGTCCATCGTCACGTTCAATTATTGATCAATACCAGCCTGCATGTCAATGGCGATGACTTCGGTCTTGACGGGGGACTGTCATCTGATGTAGAAAAGAGCGACGTTTACGACAGAACCGGCCACCCCTGTCGTCTGGATTTTGAGAGATTCGGAGAGAATCGGCTTGGTAAAAAAACGGATAGACAGAATCTTAAACAAATACACTGGTTTCTCTAAAGGCTCAAAGCAACTGGTTGACCGCAGTTTTCTCACCGACAAACTGAAGCGCAATTATGTCCGCATCGTAAACGAGCGCATAAGCCGATTCAACAGAATATACGAGATATAAGACTCCTACAAATTATGAAGCTTATAAACAATATCAGACGTTTTGGAGATAACATCTCTCAATGGTTTTCTTATCTTCCAGTTTTATGGAGAGCCTACGATTTTGATTACTCCAGCAAATAATATTGGTGCCGCAAAGATATTATAAGACACTAACCCCTAAGCAACTTTCAGAAATCGCTGAAGGGAAACCTTTTCAGAATCCGACCTGTTTGCTTAAATGCAAAGCTCCGACTTATTTCGTTTCTGTTCATGGGATAAAAAAGTCAACTTTTGTAGTTTTGCAGCAGGCAAAGAGCCATTGCCGAGCCTCGACTATTCGGGTATGTGTGCGGCAATATCTAACGTTATTTTTAGAGAGTGTTTGGATTTAAATCAAATTAAGGCTGAGAGGATTTTTTGAGGGAATTCCGCGAGTTGAAGAAGGAGCATAGCGAGCTATGCGACTGATGAAACTTGGCGGAATTGACCAAAAAAGACCTCAGGATTAATTTGAAGTTTTCCTTGCATCTTCTTTTATTGTTAATACGGTTTAAATTCAAACGCTCTCTTAGATTATGCATAAATTTAGATCATGCATAAATAATGTACAGTAATAAGCAACTTCTTTTTGAAAATGCCTATTGAGAAGACGGTCACGTTGTGGAATAGTATTCATTCTTACGTACCATTGCGTCGGCTGTCTGAATAAATTGCTACTTTTGCATATTGCTATTCTTGATATGTTTGGTGACAACACAATAAACCATTCATGGTTGAATCCTATAAATGTAATCAGTCCTAATTTTTAAATTGTCTTATGAAGTTTAGCTGACAGTAATGATTTACAATTTCCCTGATAATTTTTTGACTGGATTTCCTCGTTCAAGTTTGTCATGATTGCTCCACTGTCGGTACAAAGAATCGGCTTGGGCTTTATCATTCCGGCGACATAGTTTAAGTAGCAGGCGTTCACGGGCACGGGCTTTGTTTTGCGACTGAGAACGTTCGTCCGAGCATTTTACCGCAATTCCGGATGGAATATGGGTTGCGCGGACTGTGGTCTCTACTTTATTGACGTTCTGCCCCCCTTTTCCTCCTGACCGACATGTTTCGTAAACGATATCAGATTCGGCTATTTCTGGCAACTCTACTTCGTCAAAGAAATTGACACCCACAAACCAATTGCTGCGTTTGTGTCCGGGGCGATAGGGATTTGCTGTTGAACGCCATAATACAGTACCTTGCCATTCTTTGACGATGGTTTCGGATATAGGCTCGTCTGTGACGAATGTCATGGACATATAGCAGCCTTCAACCTGATTATGCGGCTCGCAATCGGCAAGTTGAAGTGACGGGATAGCCTTGACAATCTCACGCGCGACGAGAGTCACGGCTTTTGCGCATTCCACCGGCCCACGACCCGCGGTGACCTGTATATAGTGTTTCATTCTCCGTTGTCTTTGATATTAAGTTTGGGCTTAATCATAGATATTATGTCAACTGTTGGTTTGATGAGATCCAGGATCTCATCCGTCGGCTTGTAGGCCATAGGAGACTCATCGAGCGTTGCTTCGCATATAGATGTTGAGAACACCCCCGACATAGTTAGTCTGTATTCGTCCATATTAATCTGTTTTTTGGCTTGAGTCCGGCTCATGATGCGTCCGGCACCGTGGGGTGCGGAATTGAGCCATTGTTCATTACCTTTGCCGACGCAGATAGCAATTCCATCGCGCATATTGAAAGGAATCACAACCTTTCTCCCTTCGGAGGCATCAATCGCACCCTTTCGGAGCATCGGCCGTTCGTCGGTCATTGAGATATAGTTATGCGTGGTGTATATCGACTCCGTGCATTTGGCCTTGCAAAGCTTTCTGAGGATTGCGAAGATGCGGTCGCGGATTATCTGATGGTTATATAGTGCGTATGCCTGCGCAATCACCATATCCGAGAGATAACCCTTGAGCGAATCTCCCCAAAGGAAACCTATGTATTTGGCACACTTGGGATTCTGAGCTATGTTATGCCAGTGGTTTGCTTCCTTTACGCCGAGATTGCGCGAGCCGCAATGAATCGTCAGCCAGCCTTCGCCTGAAGCTTCATTCTCTCCGTATTCGATAAAATGGTTGCCGCCGCCGAGGGTGCCGATACTCTTATAGAATATACCTTCCTGCAGTTTTATCCGGCGGCAGAAGTCGGTGATAAATCGCGAATCAATCCGTGGAGCTTCGTTAATAAAATCCGGAGCGGTGGAACGTGCTTTCTGATATTGAGAATTTATGAAACGGAATAGTTCCTTCTCGTTGAGTGAGTTATTTGCGCAGATCTCAGTTCCCATTGGAATCGCCTCCCTGATACGATGGTCGAGAATGGGAAAATCCTCGGGGTTGACCGGAGCCGATAGCCGGTGTATGGAAATGGTGCAACCAATGTCAACGCCGACATGATCGGGATTGACATACATTCCAATTGGATATGCAGTGCCAACATTGCAGTTGTTTCCGGCGTGAACGTCAGGCATCTGAACCATCGGTACTTTCTCCATTGCCGGATGGTCGCAAAGTTCCTTAAGCCAGTCGATGGCCGTCTCTTCAATATTTTCGGTGAAAATCTCAACCGAAGTTGTTCTTCCTGTAATTATCATATTTTTTTCACTAATCTTTTTCAAAAAATTCTGATGAAAACCATGCCACGATATCCCAATTCTCAGGAGTAACAGACAGAACGGTATCATTAGAAGCGAGTTTTACCTCGTTTCGTTGTTTCTGCTCTTCAGTTTGTTCCAACCGACGATAAACAGGTTCAATTTCTATGTTGCCCTCTCCATCCATTGCGCCCCACAATCCATCATCTCCTTGAAAAAGGGTCAGGGGCTTGACTCCTGAAAAATTAGGCAGCGGTTCAGGCTTCGGCTTATATTTGCCGGGTAGATGTCTTTTTCTTGCAGGCATTTTTATAGACTCTTATTTTTATATAAATAAATCCTTTAAATCCTTTCCATCGGGACGCCACCAGTCGGCTCTGTGTGCACGTTTCCTATCATTACGAATCAACTGGAAAGAACAGTCACGACTGTCGGTCTCGTACGAATCGTAAATAATTTTAGAATATCCATAGTCCGTAAGGATTCCGACTTTATTTCCAATCCGCAGCATGAAGAACATAGATGGCATTTCTTCGGGATCATCAACCATAAAGTCATCTTCATATATGTCATCAGCAATACATGGCATCAATGACTCTATTGTAACAAGGGATTTTGCATCACGGGGTTTAGCATTTATAGATTGCCTTATAGCTCGGAGCACACCCCATTTCATGGTCTTATAATCCTGCACGAAAAACATTCTCCGCTCCCAACGTTCGGGGATAATGGCTGTATAACAAAATTCTGTCATCAAAACAGGAGATGGACCAAGTGAAACGAGTGCCCATCCTTCACCATTTGATACCGGAACAAAGTCTGGTTTATCGCTTACTGCATCAAACTGAATAAAGATGTCCTCAAAATTATTGGGAAGCAATTGCTCTCCGGTCGGGGAAACGAGACCTGTAGAATGTGCTTCACCTGATTTACAGGGGCGCCAGTCATAGTTGTTTTCGTATGCTTGCAATTTATTATACCTCTTACGCTCTTCAAGACGCCCAAACATAGATGGATTTTCTTCTTTAAGGTTCAAGTATTCACTGACCTCCTCTTCTGTCGGGAGAATGCGAAGATTTGTATTATAAACACAACTTCGCCAATAATTCATATACCCATAATAACCTTTCTGTCCAGGTAAGGTTGTAATAGGAATAACCTCGCGTCCAAACAGTTTAGCAATCTCCACAATCATTTTTTTCTCATCATTTTATCATATTGCTCCATGTCAGGAGTCCATCGAAATTTGCCGTCGCCTTGCATACACCACACGTCCATTACTTCTTTGACATGGTTGGGCAGTTGGTAATCAGTGCCAATACGCTGATGCTCCAGACGGCGAAAACGTCGATTACACTGGCGTTTACTCTGTTTCTGCGACCGACCGGCATAGGTAGTTACCGGTGTCTTTTTTCTACTTCGTGACATGGATAAGTTACTTGATGTTACGAAATGAAGTCCTGCGGTCGAACCCGGCAGACTCCGCCTTTTGAATGTCGGTTCTCTTGTCCGTTATCTCCGTATCATTCAAAGAGGATATGTAATTGCTAAGCTCCTGATATAACTCTTGCGGGGGAATTAGCGAGGTGATTGGAGTACCTGCGAGGACAGGATTAGGGATAGCATCATGCTTCTTAATCCTTATATCCCATTTCTCTTCACGCCAAAAGGTATAATTGGCATAAGCCGAGAAAAAAGTTATAGGAGTTTTCCCTAATCTCTGACTCTTGGCTATCTCTTTTGTCTTGACTATTTCCCAATCCAGGCATACCTCATCGGATTCATTTAAATAACGGTTGACTTGAAAGAAGTACCATTTTAATCCAACCTCAAGCATACAATGCAGTTCAGTCGCCAGATATTCGGTTACCCATTTCCAATGGCGTCCAATCCATTTACGAGTTCGGACTTCTTTCTTTGGAGCATCTTTTTCGAGTATTGCATGATTAAAGAATACCGAGTCGGAATTTGACAGCATGGTAAACTCGCGTCGGTCATAAACGACCTTATCGTCTATACCGTAAATTCCTGTCAGGTAGTCATAATAATCTTTGTTGTTGCGTGCTGTCAAGATTTTCATACAATGAACTTTTCAATTATTTTTCTGGAATAGCTCCTCATATAACTTGATGTTTTCCAATTCATCCCAGACTCTTACTTTCGAAGGAGTCTGGTCAAGGTCATAAATAAGAGCATCGGCTATTGCAAGTAAAAAGGGGGAATGAGTGGCAATAATAAACTGACAATTAAAGAAACGTGTATAGTCAACAATCATTTTTGCCAATTCTTTTTGGAACTTAGGCGACAGACTGTTTTCGGGCTCATCCAGAATCACCAATGTGTCCTCTGTTATATTGCTTTGGAAATAATCAAATGCCAATTCTCCATTACTGCGTGCTTCCTCATATTTTTCAAGTGCGTTGTAAATCCAGCGCTCGTAACTCCATATGTATCCGGGGGTACTTTCGAGATTATTAAAGAATCTGTCATACAATTCGGGGTTGGCATTCCGGATATGTTCTTTCACCCGCTCGTTGTGCTGACGCACTTTCACGATACCATGCATCACATCCTCGCTGCGGATAAAGCAGCTTTCTTCCGGTATATCACAATGCTCGTTAAAAGATGCCGTGACTTCATATCTGCAACTGTTGATAAATGGCTGCATGGATTCCGCATCATTTCCTTTATCATTCATACAGATATTCAGCTTTCTCGCTATTATGTTCAGTAAGGTGGATTTTCCCGAACCGTTGCTGCCATAGAGTATCGTTATGGGGTCAAACACAAGTTCCTTCATTTGCTTGGAGGCAAGAAGACCGTAAGGATAAGATGGTTTATTCCCCATTTCGGGCAATATGAATCTTTTCAAATATAATTTCATCTTCCACAACTATATCTGTCCGACATTTTAGAAATAATCGATGCTATTTCATCCCGCAATGACTGTGGCGCGATAACTTCAAGTTGGTCGCGGTGAAGAAGCAGTTCCTGGATGAAATCGAATGTCGGGACAAGACGGAGGCTGAAGTCCGTATGTCCGTCATTCGTTTCCAGTTCATGCTGCGTCGGATGCAACGGCAGAGAACGGAGATAGCCCGGCAATTCAGCGTAGGCGCGTATATGGATATTCTGTACTTTACGTTCCACGCCAGCAATTATTCCATATACGTCACGGAAATAATCTGCGGGTGAAAAGTCATTCGGATATTCAAATTTCTCGCCTGCAATGTCAAGGCTTGTGACACGGTCAAGAGAAAAAATTCGGTAACGGTTATCATACACTAATGCCAACACATACCAGCGACGTTTGAATAGCTTAACACATAACGGACTGATACTTCCTTTGAATTTTAAACCGACGAAATTTTCGTATTCAATATTCAATTTGTGATTTTGTTGAAGCGCCCGTAAGATTGGTTCAAGCCATTCACGACCTGATGGTATGTATTCCAACAAAATTTTATCTGCGATGGCAGCGTTGCCGAGCAGTAATTCTCCGAGTGAAAAACTGTCGAGAACCCACTTTGTAAGAGTATTTCTTTCTATAGTTTCGGGATTAGCGATGGAGTATAGATTTAAACCGCGCCCTCTGCGACATTCGATTTCAATCCCGAAATGTCGAGCAACTGCCTGACAGTGATTATAAAATGTGCGTTTTGTAATAACGGAGCCATTATCGTTGAAAGAAGATTGCTCCCAACGCTCTGCAATCTCATCGAAGGTCATCTCACCATTGCTATTCAGTGTATTGATGAGCCAAAGATAGCGCTTCAAAAGTAATTCAACCATTGTAGTTTTTCCTTAATAAATTAAAATGGAGTTATATTATGCTCTCGCTTGATTGTTTCTAAGATTGGTGTTATATCATAAGATTTCTCAAAACTTTCTATTTCTTGATTAATGATGTATGAATAATACGTGTTTAGATATTCTATTTGATAAAGCAGCCATCCCAAAGCAAGTGAGAAATCATAGTCTAAAAGGGATTGTGACCGGAGAGATATGAACTCCCAGATTTTACAAACCTCCGATTCCTCGTATCCATTCGACACACCTGATTTGACAAACTCATGTCCAAAGCTTCGAGCTTCAGCATCACACTTCCTTAAATTCCGCACTAAAATATGGGCCTTTTCTTCTGTTATACCTGAAATGTGTGTAATCAGTTTCTCAGCTTGTTCCCGATAGACAAGCAGGCCATTCGTGTTGTTTGTAATCTCAGAGAATAATGAGTCATCCTTGGTTATTCCTGTAAACTTCCTTGAAAAGTATTTTTCAATTAGACTTTCAGCATAAGTCGGCTCAATCTCCATGCAAAAATTATAGGACAGTGCAATCAGAAAAGTCAGATCCTCAAAGTTTAGATTTCTATATTTTATTATCTGCTTGATGATTGTTCTTGAGAGAGACATAGAGAACCAATGGGCACAGCTGTTTAAAAGGTGTTCGATAACTGTAGAGTCATTTGACTTTATCTCCGGATTCCCGATTTTGTCAAGTAAAGCGCCGAATGACTGATGCATTACTGCCAGTCGTGGCTTAGCCGACGCCTCCCCCCAATAATGAGAGAATATCAACTCGGGCGATATAGGAAGCTTTTTATTAGTCATAATTATTTCTTTTACAACGCAAAGTTAGACCATTAATCGGCAATACCGTTTCCGATTAAAATCAAAGTAAAAAAATCGGCAAAATTATTTCTGCCGATTCTCTAAATGCAGGCTATTCGGTCAAAGTTTCTGAATAGTGAAGGCGCTCGTTGAAATGGAGATACCCGTAATTTTTATACCTGACTGAAGGTCGTAGGCGACAAGAATATCGTATATTTGGTACCCATCCTTCGAGATCTGTACTGTCGTTCCTTTAGCGATGCCTTTGCTGCCGCCGATGTTGCGGTTGGCCGTAACTTTAAATACGTAAGGCATAGTTTTATGGGTTTGGTCTCCGGCAAACATAGGACTTAATGATACGACATTCGTTCCGATGGCCACATATATCTCTACTTATTTATGTGCTCGAAGATTTTATTCAAATATAATTCCACCTGTCGGTCTACATCAAGTTTTCCATCCTCTCTAAAATATGCCTTTATTGCCCCCTGCGCTGATCCTGAAAAGTGAGGCATTTCTATGATTTCTGGTAAATCCTTACAAAATCTACTTATTTCATTTAATGCTTTTGAGGCCTTTTTACCCATTGCCACTATGATATCGGGGTTAACAATGGTAATTTCCCGAAAAAGTATCTCGGCGAAGCGTTCATAGTGCTCATTTTTAAAGGAATATGGTTTCTTTGCTTTCCCCTCCCCTTTGATATAAAGCTTAAAAATATCTGTCAGATAGACACCGCAATCCTCAGTAGTTAATTTTTCGATTAAGTTATATAATCTTTTTCCTCCTCTACCGTTTAGTCTCCATTCATAAGAGTGTAAACCAAAAGGAGAGGAGCATATAGCATGTGGACAGTCTTTATACCATTTAGGATTGCGCAAAGGATCCTGAGCAACTATCATTATTCGCCATTTTGAATGAGCGAGATTAAACCAAGTTGGCATATCAATACCCATGGCAGCTCCCCCCTCTTTTCCATTCCGTTCCATGTACTCTCCTCGAATACTCTGGAAATAGTGATGAGTTATAGGAATTGGAACTGAAGTTGTGTCCTTATAGTTATTATAAGGCATGAGACCATCACTGAATTTCCATTCATTGCGGTGTGGATATTTCTTCTTCCCATCTTCAGTTACATTGTTAAAATTTAACTGTAAATCGTTATAACGTCTTAGTATCAGATTATGCTGATCTGTGCCCAAAAGATAATCGGCAACTAAACTGCATATTTGGGAAAAGCCGTTATCGTCAAAATTATCAAGAAATTTTTGTTCCATTTTACTTATTAATTATCTGTGAATATTATCCTGACTTCGCCACTCAAAAAAGCACAATTTCATAATTGCCTAATGTACAGATTTTTGTAAATTTGTGTCACCCTAAAATGGGTGACACGCTGCAAAAATGTATATCAGGAGGAAGAAATATCCATCGGGCAATGTAGGAATCATAGTCATTGAAAAAATCAGCGGCAAAATGAAAGAACTTACCACAATCGGTATTGCCAAATCGGATGAAGAGGTTGAAGCTTTAGTCAAACGAGGTCAGGAATGGATCGACAGAGAGCAACAACGCAGACATCCGCGACTTGATCTGTTCGGCGAGGAGAGGATAAGGTTCGAGCAGGAACGTATGAACGCCGAACGTCTATTGAACAGCATAACCAACATTGCCATTGACGGAGCAGACTTGATTCTTGACAAGGTATTTGACAATGTCGGGTTCAACCGTATCGAAGATGATATTCTCCGAAAACTTGTAAAGGCACGCCTGTCCTATCCCGCGAGCAAGTCTGCCACGGTGAATATCTGAAGAACCATTTTGACGATGACGTGAGTTTGTCGAAGATTTACCGCTATCTCGACAAACTAAGCGATAGTCAACACAGTATAGTCCAGGATATAAGTGTGGGACATACCCGGAAGATACTTGGCGGTCATATCTGAGTACTGTTCTACGACGTTACCACGCTTTATTTTGAGGCGGACTATGAGGACGAGTTACGTAAGACGGGGTTCTCCAAGGAGGGACGTCACAAGAATCCTCAGATAATATTGGGGCTTTTGGTAAGCATCGGCGGCTATCCGCTGGCATACTGCATCCATGAGGGCAACAAATACGAAGGGCATACGATGCTTCCGGTCGTGACTGAGTTTGTCCGCAGGTATAAACTGGAAGACTTTATCGTTGTGGCAGACTCCGGTCTTATGAACTCCGATAATGTTGCCGAGCTAGAAGCCAATGGCTACAAATATATAATTGGAGCCAAAATCAAGGCAGAAAGCAAGAAAATCAAGGAATGGATACTGAGCCAGCCGAAAATCGACTGTCAGATGGTGGGATACGACAAGGGCGACGGCAAACGGCTGCTGGTGGGATATACCGACGACCGTGCCCGCAAGGATGCCTATAACCGCGAAAAAGGGTTACGCAGGCTTGAGAAGGCATACCGCAGAGGCACGCTCACCAAGGAAAACATCAACAAGCGCGGTTACAATAAATTCCTTACAATGTAGGGCGATGTGAAGGTATCGATTGACTACGACAAACTTGAAACAGACGCAAAATGGGACGGACTGAAAGGATATCTCACGAATACCGACATACCGGCTTCACAGGTATATGCCGCATACCATAACCTATGGCATGTGGAGCAGGCATTCCGTATATCCAAGTCCAAAATCGAGATACGGCCAATGTTCCACTTCACGCGACGGCGAATAGAAGCACACATCTGTATCTGCTTCGTCGCACTGAAGGTATATAAGGAACTGGAACGACTGCTGAAACTGGCCGGCATAAATATGAGTGTTGACAAAGTGCTGGCCCTTGCTCAGTCCATCGTTACGATACAGATAACTCTCCCTCAAAACAAGCAAACTATCTCACGGACTATGCTCATGAAACGGCATCAATGCATCGCACCTCTCTTCTCTGATGATTTTTGGGTGACACGTTGACGAAGTCAGGAAAATGTTGAATATATTTCACCGAACGCCTTCGATTTTACAGAATCCCTAACTTCTATTTTAGTTCATAAGGATAACACCAAATTTAAATCCTTATATGGAATCCTTTTCGAAGGAGATATTATTTACAGAATACCTGAGGCATATAACTGTATTGGAACAACAACTAAACGGACAAATATGATAATTGCTGAAGCTCTAAACAAATGCTCAGCAATCGGAGAAGGAGCGTTTAGAAACACAAACATTCAGTATCTTAATATTCCAAGAAACATAAACGGCATTTTTTACAAGGCTTTTGAATGTTGCTTTCACTTAAAAGAAATACATTTCCAAGATGGAGTGAACATTAAATATCTCGGCTGGGGGACATTTGCAAATTGCATAAGTTTAAAGCAAGTTATAATCCCTAATAGTGTAGGTATTATAGGGCATCACGCATTCGCAAATTGCTCTGATCTGCAAGTCGTATATATTCCTGCAAGTGTTTGGAGAATTAAAAATGATGCATTTGAAAAATGTGAAAATTTGAGAGCGATTATTTTTGTACCATCGAAAGGGAAAATCAGACATCTTGAAAAAGGCTCCCAATGGATAAGAACAGGTGCTAACTGTAGAATATTAGTTCCTTCATCAGAAATAGATTATTTTAAACGGATCTTCTCTGATATTACGAACAAAATATCATCCCACAGCATCTTATAGCAGACTAATATGAAATTATTATACTATCTGCTATTGAATAAATCATAGATTTGAAGTAAACGACAAGCCTATTGCTAAGGTTTATATTTTGTATTAAGTTGTTTCATGTTGATTACTTGCCAGAGCAAGTCTGAGATGTTTTGCAGTCGTGGATGTTGTTATTGAGGAATGAAGTTCTTTTAAGCGGCTGTCATAGTTCTAACGCAACATAGTGCAATCGTTACGCAAAGTAACGCAAAATGCAGAAAGCGCAAATCATTTCTCCCATAAGGCATGTTTCAAAGATAAAAGCGATATATGAGCGCCAGATGTGATGACACCATAAAGCATTCTATGGAGGACAACGAATAAAATATTGTTGGGCAATGTTGGGAAACTTTATGGAGATGTCGGGAAGAACCTGACGGATTAAAATCTTTCCGTTCCAAAGCCTTGTTTCAATGTCAAGAGATGACACCGAGGGTGGCAATCGCCGGAAATCAGTCGGCAATCGTAGGTACTTTGAAAAATGCCGTATTCTTTAGTAAATGCTAATGGATCATGCTGTCATACGATGTATACTCAATATCAAAATAGAAGCCATTAGGATTCACGTAAAATAGTAGGCTCTTTTAATGATAATATCAGAAGAAGTTTGTAGATGGGTGCAACAACTTTTTGGGGTGGGAATTTGTTGTAGTGGTATGGAGACGATTAAAATACATGTGTCGCATTGCGGGGAGGTTCATACTTCGCCTTATCTGCCATTTGATACCAATAATGCGGGGATGCTGAAAGTGGATAAACCTGTGTTTACCGAATAAAAAAGTTATCATTTCAGTCAAAACAGACTGCAATGATAACACGAATCCGTGGCGCATAGTAAAAAATCAGCCGGTTGGAGATTTTAATCTGTGATAATTGGGAAATTGAGAAAATCTATTTCGAGGCTATCGGCTTTGTGCTGCCAGACTTTATTATCAGGTTCGATACGGCGCATTTCGGAGACGGCCTCGGGATAATTTAGTAAGGCGGCGTGACGCATGACTTCAATTGCTTTCGCACGGTTTGGTTCTGTGCCGATACCGGCGGAGTAACACATGGCAAGATGCCAGCCTGCGCTTGGCGCACCTAATCTGTAAGCTATCGACAGATATTTGAACGCATCATCCCCCTTGCCTTGATTCAAGCAAGCCGATCCACAGAAAAGCGCTGCCCGGGCGTTCCCTTCATCCGCGGCTTTAGACAGGTAAACAATGGCGTTAGCTTCATCTTCATAATACATCCGCAAACCCTTTGTAGCAAATGCCACGGGGTCATTCATTGCAATACCTTTTTCAAGCCAATATTCCAATCTATCGGAATACAGTCTTGTCATATCGGCTTTTTTTTTATTTTCGAGTTTGAGGCTGTCAAACTTTTCCGCAGTCCATTCAGTGCCATCAACTCTGATGACTTCTTTCACCACAACATAAGCAGATGAATTTTTATCATAGAACTCTATCAGCCGGTGCATAGCCGCTGTGTCTCCCTGCCCGGCAAGAATTTCCAATCTGACAAGTTTATCATCGCCAGCACTTACTTTTTCGTCTCTCTCAGCGTATATAGCCACTGATACAATAGTGGCTATGGCAATCATTGTAATAATAATCTTCTTCATGCTGTCTGTCCTTTAATATCAGATGTTTTGCCGGATTTAGTGTTGATGCAGGAAATGAAATCTTTCACTCCAAAGTATACGGCCAGTGAGCCATACAGGAAATACATTCCCGCAACAGCACCTGTTTCTATAGATGCTTGAGAAAGCATGACCAGGACACTGAAAATGATATTGAGCAATCCAGGCAGTAAGGCAATGGCGGCGATTATAAATGAAAAAATTTTGAACACTTTGAAATATTTTGGTTTCGGAGGTATCATATCTTGGTATGAAACGCCTTTACGCGCATCGCAATATGAAGCATAGTCAAGTTCGTATGTATCAATGGCAATCTCCATGCATTGCTCAGGTGTCGGATTGGATTTGAGTTTTGAATTGGCACGCAAGAGTGACAGGCTGTAAGATAATGCCCCAAATGTAAAAAATCCGAAAACAATTAAAGCAATCCAATCATTTACTCCGGTTTTGAATATGGCGAGTGCGATAACTACTGTTGTGATAACGAAGTAAATTGCCATTATGGTCTCTATGTTGGATTCCCGTACAAGCCGCTTCTTAAAAGATGTAACATTTCCGGTATAAACATCCTCAAGTATCGGCGCTATCTGCGCGGCTCTTTCATAAGTCAGAGTGCCGGGCATTATGCGGTTGAGAAGCCACGACAGTACCCAGACAATTGCAAGCGCGACGATAAACGCATTGTTGTCGATAAAGCTATTGTTGAACAGCCCAAGAATTGGATATATCAGCATCCAAATGACAAAGTAGAAACTTGTTTTCATAGTCATTTATTCTTTAGAATTTGTATTGGTTGTGAAGCCGATAGGACGACGGTTCTTTTGGGCTTCCATTTGTTTGGCATTTATTTGTTGGAAATTACTGCGGACCTCTTCCTTGGCATCAAAAAATGAGTCAAGAACAGCCTTGACAAAAAGCTCGTTGTCAGGACAGGCAGGATGAAGCATGATGTCGCGGCGGCTGTGAAATCCGATTATTCCTTCATCATTGGGTGCCGTAAAAACTACAGTCGGCCCGAAATTGAAGTTGGCAGCATTGACAGCCTCACGTATTTTCGACATATCGGGATCATCGGCCTTTATGCCGGCCCACATCGGATCCCATACCCGTGCATACATTCCACCAAACTCCATGTGGAAGTTTTCTCCCTGATATGATACGGAAAGTGTTCCGTCTTCATTCTTTGTCGGCTGACAACCGAGATTGCTCAAGGTCCTGAACATAAGGCCGAGGGTATCGGGATTGTTTTCTTGTTCCTCTTTCATCGAATCTTCTATATGTTTATGCATTTGTTCCGCTGATTTTCGTGAAGTTTCATAGATAGAGTTCACGGCATCGTCATATTGACGATTATCATTATCACCCACCGGCTCTATGCGTCCTTTTTTCACTTCTTTAAGTTTCATAAGACGCTGTATTACTATGGCGGAGACTATGACGGTGGCAATTATTGAAAATCCCATCCAATAAGGTTTTAATATTTGAGCGAATTCTGTTACTATAAAATACTTAATGACTAACATCAGGAATAGCGATTATCAGTATCTTGCTTCAGCAAGTTGCCATTGTCCATCAAAATTTATGAGATAATAATCCTTACCATTATAATTGGCACAAGGGCGATCGCTTATAGAAAACTCCACATGCTGGTTAGTGAGATAGAAGTTATGGAATCGTTCACTTCCACCACGATTTGTCAATCTAATCGGTCCCTGATAGTTTGCCTGCCATGTCTTTGTCCCGGCATTAGTGTTTTTCACCTGAATCCCATAGTGCGTTATTTTAATGGGATTGTTGATGACATGGTATCTTCCGTCCTCTACTATATAACGGCAAATATAATCGCCGTAAGGCTCTCGGGCTTTAGCTGAAACCACTCCGATGAGGAGCATGAAGATTAGAATAATCTTTTTCATTTTAAGAATTTGTTTATTTGTTACATAAGGTAATCCCGAAAGTCAAAAAAAGTAAATGCGACAATTGAAAAATTTGCCGCATTTACGGCTAAATAGTATGTATCGGATTAAGAATCAAACGAATCCCGTTCTTTCTTGTAAGAGGCATACACATTTTTCATTTCATCATCGTCGCAGGCTCCCATGAGCTTGTCAAAGTTGCATCGTGCGTTCATCGACCCGCGAGACATTACTGATGCCCGTACGAGTTCTGCCGTTTTATAACCGGTTCTGAATGGTACGCTGACACCATTGGTCATAGCGGACAGTTCCTTAAACCACTGCTCGCCGGTAATTGTCACCGTATCAACCTTGATTTTCATATCTGCTGCTTTGCGAGCTTCCACCCGCCAGTCAATCTGGTTGCCGATAACAAAATCCTGATAGGTATAACCGAGTTCGTGGGGTACAGCATCAGCAATCAGAAGAATAGAGCGTGTGGAGTTTTCTCGCCATTGCGTTTCCTCAACAATCTTTCGGAGAACCAGTTCATAGAACTCAGGGCCATCTCCGCCGGACGTGTCTTTTGAATTGAGGACGAACTTGATGAGTTCGTTTTCATTGGAGGTTGGCTGTATGCTTTGGTACGCGTCTCCAAAACTCTGCGCATTATCCATGTCGCAGTAATCCCCGAATGCAACGATGCCGAGACGTAAATCATCATTATCCTTGAATAGCTGGGGAACCAACTCCGACACCTCTTTGCGTACCGCACCGATGTATTGTGCCATGGACCCTGTGGTATCGAAGGCAATGACCATGTCAAGTTTACCGACGTTTTTGGGAACCACATCCTCAAGAGCATTATCTTTCCGGGCTGTTGATTCTGTCTTTTCTGTGGAGGATTCCACCACAATTACAGTCTTTTTCTTTTTACTAAATAGTCCCATTGTTATTGTGATTTTTTATATTAATTATAATTTGTTGACGCTTGGCGCATTATCCGAGTTGTTAGAGAGTGTCTCATGACAAAAGTTTCGACTCAGTGTTTAACTTTTGTTATGAGACATCATCTTAAAATTTACCATCGTCCGCATGGCTAACGTTATGGCTTCACCAGTCAACATTATTTCAGCCAGTCGATAGTGTTGGCATTTTCTACCTAAAACATTACCTCCGGCAAGAGAAGCAGTGTTCAACAATCTTTGCCTTAGTTCCCAATCACCTAAATAGGTGGCGGCACCGATGGCAAATGCTGTTCCTGACGGGCTGATTCCATATACGACCGGTCCGGCATCAATATCAAATGTGAGCATTGGCGTTCTGTTCAAGTATTCCCACACTGCTGCATATTTGCCAAATGAGATAATGAGATTATCTTTTAGCTTTTGCAATTGTTCCTCTCCAAATCGCTTATCAAGTAAAGCGAGTCCGGTTGTATTCAGCCCAGAATATGCTCCACTTGTCCTTTCTTTTTTCAAGTTGCGGAAAATTGTAGAAGCCAATAGTCCCGTTTTAGGTTCTATATGTCTTGTACCGAGATTATAAAGCCATTTAGCAATTGTTGCCTGATATGTCTCTCCACAAATGGCGTCATAATCTTTTAGAGCTAATCCGGCAAACATCATATCTGGCAAGAAGATGACTCCATTGGGGAACGATGGCAAATTGAGGTCATGGGAAGCAAGCATTCTACGATTCAGCGTATCACAAAGTTTTTTATGCAGATCATTATACCGGCCATCACCACCGACAAGCCGATAATTGCCAATCATCCATGCAAGGATGCTAAGATATGTCATGTGACTTTTTTCTCCGTCCAATGTTTCCATGGCATCTTCTTTCCACCACATAGTATCATAAAAACGCATGACGGGAGTGTTGGTCTGGTCAATTAAGTGAACGACCTTTTCGAGATAACTATCCTTAAGTTCGGGATACAATCTAATTAAATTGCATAATGCACAGGCTGTCATTGAACAAGCATATATTGCCCATTGTCCTTGGTATTGACGCCCAATTACTTCAGGCATTTTTGCAATAAGCTCATCAGGATTGCTTACAATGACCTCTTTACATAACCATGTGGCTCGTCTAAGAAGTTCACTCTTTTCGTTCTTCGATGCAAAAGGATACTCGTATCGCATTTTTTGATTATCCCTGTTTGACCAGCATACCATATTTTTCCCCTTTACTACGGAGAGGGTGTGAATTGCTGTCGGAATGTATTTCCAATGGTTCAGACATAATTTTATACATTTTCGGAGCATTTCAGACCGATAATTGGTTCGAGATTTATATTTTCGATATTTTTTCATTGAAATACAGTATTTTTAGTGCGGGTGATAATTAGTTTCTTGTCAGAACAGCATCTTCCGGAGAAACTTCATTATAACTGCGATTCGATTGCATGAATTACAGATTCAAGAATCTTGGGGTACATCCGGGTTACTTGAACGGCTGAAACACCACACGCATTTACAAGGTAGCTGAAGGCATCGAGGTGAAGGAGATACTCCTTAGTAGTCAGGCTGACGGAGCGAGCCTTATGTTCCAAAACCGATGCCATAAGTCCGGCTATAAATGCCTCGTGCATTGAAGAATTGTCATAAGCTTTATTGGCAAAGTCAAGTTGTAGTTTGCAATCCTTCACGAAATCTTCAAGTGGTTCACCATTAAGAGCGGCAAGGAGCTCTACGTCGCCGGAAAGCAGCTCCATCGGACAGAAGCGGCTTGTGGCTATTATACCGTCTGAATATGGGACTTCAAGCGTTATCGACCTACCCTCACCCAGAATCGGCGCATTGAAATTTAACTTAATCGTTTCCATTATCATTAATATCTCTTGATTTCTTTTACTGCACCGGTTACACCCATCCTTACCTTGAAAGCTTCGTGACACTCATGGCAGCAGAACTGATGCCTTGTACGACCGTAGCCGAAGTTTGCGCCGAGAAGCCCGGCTGCAACACCACCGGTAGCCATGTCAAAGAGTGCACCGCCGACAACCGCTCCGGTTTTCGCAATGACATCGCTGACCCTTCCGTTGGTTGTCTTTCCTGTACTGTAGCTTCCACAATCAGGGCATTTAACATTAGTTGCCATATGTATTGATTTTTTATATCGTTTACTTTGTTATACCAAAACTGATTATTGGTAAACGAGTCTTTGCTGCTCTGAGAGTGTTATTTCTCCATTCAGGAAATACCGGATGCTTCAAAAAAGTAAATAAAAAGAGGATGTTGCCGAACTAAACATTCCGCAGTTGAAAACCGCGGCTACTATACGCAGCCTCTTGACAATCAGCTGCGTAGTAACCGAGACTTTCAACCGCGGAATGTTAAAGTTGAGTTTTGCAACACTGCCTCTGTATAGCTTGTGAGAAGCAGTAACGCTACATATATATTCGCATTTGTGGATGTTGATGCCTGTAAAAGATAGCAGGAAATGAAGGCGTTTTGGTTTCAATTCGAGTTACCCATTTGTTGAAGTCCATAGTACTCTTCATCAATGAGTAAATAAAGTAAGATAAGGAACCATATGTCTTGCCATTCTTGGCTTTATACTCAAAGTTGCGTTCGTCTGACTTACAGGCACTGACCACATACATTTTCGCACCGATTGAATACGGTTTGGGCTTGGAAATGGAAGTCCATGCCGCTGTCCTCTTGACATTGAGCGTCTCGTTAGTGCCGCGTGTCTGAGGCAATTCCGCTTCTTCCGTGTCAGAAGCCCGTTCCATATCGTCACTATAACAGGCATCAATCGCTATGAAAAGTTCTCCTTTCGCACCGAGTTTCTCCTTTATAGCTGCAAAAAGAGGATTCAGTTCATCATCAATCAGATGGCTCTCACCATTATAAAAGCAGCCTTTCACTTTGGTGGTGATGGTCTTGCAGGCATCATAGGGCACAATAGCCTCGTCAAAGCCTTTTGAACCTTCATCACCATTCATATCCGCTACCGGCTGACCATGGCCGGAAAAATGGAAATACACTTTATCACCGGCACTGCAACGACCGGCAAGAGCGTCAAGTTCCTTTATGATTGCCGCTTTTGTTGCCTCGGAATTTTTTAGAGTCATGATATCGCCGTATCCGTTTTTCTTCAATGCCGGGACAAGTAAATCCACATCGGCATCACCGTGAATTTCTGACCACCCCGTATATACAGGATAGCGACCTATGCCAACAATCAAAGCCCTATTTTCAGCCTGCATGATGAATATTGATATAAGAGCGGCCAGACAAACGATTGCCACTCTCATTTCAGTTGCTCGATTATGCGTTTGTACTCATTGGGCTCACTCGCATTTTCGGCAAGATTTTCCAACACCTCAATAGCTTCTTTCTTACAGTGAAGTTTGAGATAAGCCATTGCAAGATTCATGCCATCGATGTGCCAGTCCTGCGAATCCACCTCGTCTGACTCAAAGGCAGACTTCATGTCGGGCAGTTGCATCTCTATCTGTTCAGCTGTCAGCTTATTGAGATTTATATAATCTTTGCCGTCTCCGCGATTTCCCTCTATGGGCTGATAGGTTAGGTTGTATACGGCATCGCACAACCGATTCTGCGATGAGGTGTACAGATTCCGGCCGAATACGATAGCGACAACAAGTACAGCTACTATTGATGAAATCCACATCATACGTTCACGGAAGAAATTATGACGAACAATGCGCGGCCTTTCGCTCTTTCCGATTATCAACTGAAGCTGTTCTTTGCTCATTGACTTCATTGCATGAACAAACTCAATGTTTTCCTGCTCGGCCTCCTGGCAAATGCCTCTCACCGAAATCAGATACATATTAAAGTCAGTAGCGAATTTTTCATCTGACTCAAGACGTCTCTTAAATTCAACCACTTCCGATTCCAACAGTTTTCCGGCTATATATTTGTCAAAGAGTTCAATTCTTTCCATTGCGATTACGTTTTTTAGGTGTGACATCAAATCCGGCACGGCGTAATGCCGCAGTGACACGATTGATAAGGTCGCTCATGCACTGACTCTTCTTCGCTTTGGCAGTCTGGGCATTTTTCAGACCTGTCTCTTCGGCAATATCTTCCATTGTGGCATCCGTGTAATAAAACAAGCGGATAATTTTGCCACATGGGTCGGGCGTGTGTGCCAACTCGTTGCCTAAGCGTGACAAAACCTCCGGATTGTTGCATAACGAGACTTCTTCTTCGGGCATTTCCTTTATAATGTCCTCTACCTTACGGCCCAAACCGCTATTATCGCCTTCCATATTCCGGTCATATACGATTCCGAAAGAATCCGTAATGCCCTCATGGCGTTGCTCTTTGGATGCCATGTTCAGACCTATGGCAAGGATATATGCATTCCAGTCGGTATTGGGCCGCACTTTTCCACGATGGATGTTGTCTTGCACGGCGAGGAATGCCTCCTGGTAGAGGTCCTCGGCTGTGTCGAGCCGCATAGAGGGATATTGCCGTGTCAGCTTCCGCATGAACGGCTCCCTAAACCGATTATAGTATTTCCGGACTATATCTTCAAAATTTTCTTCCATTGTCATTCTATATTATTCTATAAGTATGAACGATGACCAGACCGCCTTATTTGTCGGGTCATGCGAAAGTAATTCTTTTCTTGCATTGTAGAAAGCATCGTGAACACTTTGTCCGGCAGCCGCCTGACGATAGAACTCAGCCATGAAGTCGGCCGCTCCGTTATCTTTCACCTGACGGAGGGAACAAATAAGAGAGGCACTCCCGGCTATTCGGAAAGCACGCTGTAGTCCCCATACACCATCGGTCGACAATTCACCGAGACCGGTCTCACATGCCGACAGCACTGTAAGACTTAGCCCGGGAAAATAAAGTGTCTCAACCTCCTCTGAGGTCAGGATACCATCCTCGTCTTCAGTGATTGTCTCCGCTTTCCATGACAAATTGCCGTTGCGCATCACAAGGCCGGATACCGACGTGCGATTGCCCATCAAAAGACGTCTGGCAATATTGTGATTGAAATCCGTAGTATCATTGAATGCCTTTGTCAATTCATCTTCTCCGAGATAAAAACCGTGGGTAGATATGTGGAGTGTGGTTACAGGTTGCCCTGACAAACTTTTGACATACGCTTCGGTCGCATCGTCATTAAATATTCTGTGATACTGACTGATACCGTCAAGGCTTTCGGCTATGCGGTAAAGTTCCGTCTCGACACCGGCGAGGTCGTTCCAGTTGCCGCGATAACCGTCGTCAAGTCTACCGGCCACACCATTCGGTGAATTGTGGTCAGCTACTCCGATAACCTCAACCCTGTCGCCAATCCCTTTGCTTTGACGAATGTCGGAGAGATGGAACACTCGGTGTATATCATACTTCTCACACATCGGCACACCATTCTCATCCTCGGCAAACTCAATAGGCATGGTATTCAAAATGCCGTCGGTGGAAAAATATATCCTTTTATCCGTAGAGATACAAATTTCGATATTGGACCATATCTCTTTATAGATTTGCTCATTATCAAGTTTGTCGACTATCCCCAATCCAATAAATTTCACCGGCTGCGCCTTCTCTATTATGAAACATCCGAGATGTCTTTTACCGCTATCCTGATATTCTACAAAATCAATCATCAACTCTTTCGAGGTAATGTCATCCAGCAACGATTTTGTATTATACCGGGCGAAACATCGATTAAATGTGTCGCGATCTAAATAGTCGTCAATCAGGTAACGTTCACGTGAATCAATTTGTGACTGAACTGTATATGCCAATTCCTCGTCAAGAGAATTAATCGCTTGTGTCAATTGTGCCTTGAGTCCCTTGATTACCGACATTTCCATCCTTGCAGAATCATTGTCAACCAATATTCCGGCAATATCATTCTGAGTATGGAAAAGCAGCCCCTTTGAAAATAGAGAATAATTCAAAGCCAATTCATTGAGTGCGGGAGCAAAACTCCGGGCAGCGATAATTTCATCTCTCTTTGACTTTAGCTCCGCTTCCATATTGCGTCGCTCTCGATTGCTCATGAACAGCAGACGACATATCACTTCCTGAGAATAATCTGCAAAAACATCATTCGCCACATCTGCAATTTTGGGTGAATGCTGTGAGGCATAAAAACGTTGAAACATCAGATTGACAAGATTACGCTGCTCGGGAAAGTCCTTTTTTATCTGTATCAATGATTTTTCAGCCTCCTCCGTTTTACCATCCAGTTTCTCCACCTGATATTCATAACATCGGGTGTCAAATGAATCAGGTCTGTTGTTACGGTAGGTGTCAAGATAGTGATGTGCACTTCCGCTGTCGCCGGTCTGAAGACAGAAATGCAATAAGTCAGCCACCGCATCCAGGTAAGAGTCTGACGATTCGCCATGCAATCTCGCTCTGCGGAGCCCTGCATTGAGATAGTACTCCCTGCGGATGTCATTCCCTTCTATCTCATCCAGCTGGCCCAAATATTTTAGAACCTTCAGCATCTGAGGATCTCCGGACGCATAGTCCAGCATCCGGACATATGCCGCCTCAAAATATTTGCGGGCAGTTTTATAGTCGCGTACATCCATAAGGTAATAGCCTTTCAGCATTAGCAACTCATTTATGAGTCTTGGGTCATTGGCGACAAGCATGTTGTATATGGTCTCGGCTCTGTCAAGTGCAGATATAATCTTGAAACTGTTCCCTTCATTAGGATATACTTGTGAATTTAGAATATGTCGTACAAATTCCGGATATCCTACCCAATTGATATATTCTTCCGCTTTCTGAAAATTTACTTTCGATTTTTCGGGATTGGAAAAGGTATATAAAACACCCAACGATTCGTAAAAGTTGAACAGATCATCAAAACCCAATTCTTCGGAGTCCTTGTATTTATCAAGAGCAAGCAACGTGGTTTCCGCTAATTTCGTAAATCCGGACTTACGCATTATGTTGGCATAATTTATTCCTGCCGTGAAGAATTCTTGTAATGACGGAGCGTTTGTTTCGGCCTTTGAGAAGTAGCGGCAAGCGGTTTCATGCGCCCCCTCGGTCCAATATAGCTCGCCCAACGTGTTACTTACATAAAATATCCGTCTGTGATTACTGCCACTCCTTTTCTCTGCTTCGTGAGCCAAAGCCTTTGCTTCATCATGGTTTCCGACGCGCTGATAATTCCGGGCAAGAGATATCAGGTAATCGCAGGCGGTGGAATCCGCAACTTCCGACGAATACAAAGCAGCATCCTTAGCCGGCAGTAGCAAGTGAATAGCATCCTCGTAATTTTTATTCTTTCGTTGTAGACTCTCGGCGCATTTATTTGTCCAGAATACGAACTCCTCTGACTCTACGCCGAAGTCACGCCCAATCTCTTTTGCCGTCTCGACATATGCAGAGTCTGCCTCTATATATTTGTAAACCTTGTCATAGGCATTTGCCAGAATATATCTTACCGGCACAAAGCCGGCATCGCCAGTAGTCATATACAATGCATCATTAATGCCGGATTGTTCAATAGCCGTTATGCCCTTCTCTATCAACCTGATGGCCGAGAGATAAGCCTCGTATAGAATTGAATCCGTCATGATGTTACCCTCAACCTGATTCATCAATCCAAAACCTACGACTATCGGTATAATCGCCAACTCTGTCTCTGATTTTGTCGATGCCCATTTATTGCACTCAGCTTCGAGGTTATCACTGTCAAGTAACCTAAAATATTGCAATAGGATTGAATCCGCATTTACCGGAGTAGACTTTACACGTCCATATGAATTCTGGCTCACCATCAATATGATGGCCATAACGATTGTTATTGAACGTAATAATCTCATTTGAAAAGATAGTCGGGTTGCTTTGTCACTATTGTTTGTTGAGAATGGCACATCGCATGGTCAAGATTACCGGTTGCTATTGTCTATATGTCTACAATAAAAGCATGAACTTCATGTCCCTGCTACCATACTGACTGAGACTCCGGACTGCCAACTATGAGCAACAAGTAAAAAAGCTCACGTTTTTTGATATATATGACAGTCATTGAAAACTGAAATATACGCGTCAGCGTGAGCGTCATTGCATGCCATCTGCATAGTTTTGAATATTGTCCGGATTTTCAGTATCAGATAACCGAGTGCTTGACGCTCATCTTCAGTATGTCTGCGCCCCATTCGGACATGGATGCACCGCAAATGCGAATTTACAAATAATATGCCAAACATCCTCTAACAATGCCTGTGATTTTTACTCGTTCCCATTAATATTTATCATCTTAGCTCAGTCATGTTCTAAGAGATTTCCCGCTTGTCAGAACGAGATGTAATCATTGTGTCCGACGGCTGAGAGAAATGCATTTATGAATTCTGAGGTCTGGAAAACATAACTTTCATTGTTGACACAGGGGTGGAGTGCTATGAAACGTGTTGCCTGCACATCGTTGTCGATATAAAGCTTGATTTTGTGTGCGTGGTCAAATATGAGACCCAACGGGCTCACTGCGCCCGGCGACGAATGTAGATATGAGAGGAGTTCGTCGGCTGATGCGAACGACAATCTGGAACTCCCGATCTGTCGGGCAAAATCGGATAAGGATATTCTTTTGCCTCCTGTCGTCAGCAACATATATGGCTGTTTTTGACGGTTGACAAGGAAAAGGGTCTTGCATGGCTCAATGCCAAGTTCGTCAGCTATTTCCTGTCCATCTTCTACGGTAAAGATAGGTTTATGCTGATAGCGCGTATATCCGATATTATTTTCTGACAAAAAATCGGCAATTTCCTGATTCGTGTTCATCATAAAGTTTCTCTGTATTGCAAGTTGATAAAAACCGCTTCCCCCAAGGAGTATGACGCATCCTCTTATCTAAAAACGACAGTAGCGATATCCCTTCATATCGGGAAAGTTGAGCTAACAGGTTTCAATTTCTCCGTCGGTTTTGAATTGTCATAGTCCATAGTTTAATTCTTCAGTGCAAAATTAATCAATAAGGATGAAATAAAAGCACTAATTCACGATAGGTGTGTATGACAGGACACCGCTAATTCCGAGATTTATAGCAACAATATCGAAAAGATTGTTGTTTGGGAATATAAAACGACTAACTTTGCGACTATAAACAAGTCTCGACTATGTCAAAATCAAAGAAAATCAAGCCGGCGATTACGCCATATAAAATCACACGTCTCGAATTTTGCGCCACACATTTTAACGCAGCGCAGTTCCCAAGCGACATGTTTTATGTAGGCGTTGCCAACCGGGTGTATCCCGTTATCCATAAAGTATTCGGCGCCCAACCCGGATTCACACCTGCCGTAAGCCGACACATGGCCATCACCCTTGCATGCTATGTGGAAGATCTCGTTGCGGGTTCGGGAGTTTGGGCGGCATTCATATCACTTTACAAGAAAAAATACGGTAACAGCTTCCCGTTCTACAATATCAGAGAGCAAACCTCTCTATTCCCCTACGACGATGAGATACCGTCGTTTCATGCGGTGCTGTTCTTGCTCTGGTACGTAGCCAACGAGGTCAATCCGGAATCGATTCTGAATCCCGGCAATCCTGCACTCCGTATGCTGGCTATGACACTCATGCCCGACCTCATCAAGGCTTACGATGATGCGCCCGACACTCCTGCGCGTCCTATCTTAATGTCTGAGGAAGAATTAGGAATACCGCTGTTCTATCAGATACGCAACCTGTGCTCGTGGCTGTGCAGCAGCTGCTACCTGACATGCATCAATGATATAGATAAGACAATAAATGAATTTGAAAATTTCATAGACCAGATGCTTCATTCGGTAGAAAACGAAGACGAGAGTGCGGAGGCCTATGCCATCGATTCATTTGTGCCAATGAATGCCCTGATAGGGCCTTTGGCTATTCCGGCATACGAATGGCTCGCAGAGATAGTAGATCTGTACCATGAACCTGAAGAAGAGAGGTATATTCCTATCCTGAAGGCTTTGAAGTCGCGCCCGTATGAATATTACAGGTATAAGACCGTCGGTGAAAGCGAGCTTATACTTGAGGACCTCAACGGCGAAAAACTCACCCTCTCGCCCGACACCATGCCTGACGGGAGGTTCTCCCCGGAGATTGTTCCCGGAAAGACGGCTTTATTATCGCTTGTGCAAGTCGACGGCGTGTGGATGATGAACGGTCTCGGCCTTCAGGTGCTGCCCGAAGAGCTATTTGATGAATGCAGGGAGGCACACCGTAAGAAAGCCAGGGAGCACAAGGATACGTACAATTATCTCATGAAAGCGTTCAACAACAGGCGCATAGGCGTGTGTGGCTCACACGAGGAATACATGAAAATGGCATTTGGCGACAATCCTCCCAAAGCCAACGGCGATTCCAAACTGTTCGACGACATCCGCGATGCCGGAAATCTGCTTTACTTCCTCAACACCGACGGCACCGTATCCGTACTGCCGGGTTATGCTACCTGTGTGAAAATAAAAGACAATCCGTACTATGACAAAGAATGTGCATCGCATGATGGTCTGGCAATTATATTAAACCATTCCCTGTCGACTGCGGAGATGCGCGAGTACATCATCAAGAACAAGCTGATATCTGATGCGGCGTTAAGTTCGGTCAGTTCACCAGAGGCCGGCAGGAAAATGTTTCAGAAAAATATCCGTTTCCTCAATGACTATGCCGGCAGGGACTCGATGCCGTTTCTGAGAGGGATATAGCTCCTCTATATGACATCAGCAAGCGGAGGATTGCAGAACTCCAAGCTTAAATTTAGCAGTTTGAATACCCTCATTCGTTTGCCATATAGCCTCATATCACAGCTCGGGACGTCCCCGCCTTTGTCCTCGTGCGGGCGGCGAGCCGGATGCGGATTGCTTTGGATGCGATATTCAACGATTGACCGGCGTGACTGCGTCGGCGTCGGTTATTGGACGTATCGGGCGACAGGGGTTTCCGGCAGCAAATGTGAATGCCGGAATAGATTTTGTCACTACGCTACCTGCTCCTATCACAGCGTTGTCACCTATTGTCACGCCCGGCAGGACAGTGACATTTGATGCGAGCCAGACATTGTTGCCAATTGAGATTGGTTTTGCCCGCATTATTCCGGCATTTCGCTGCGCCGGGAGCATTGCATGGATTATAGTCGCCAGAGTGCAGTTCGGCCCTATCATGACGTTATCGCCTATACTGACTTTTGCTTCGTCAAGAATGGTCAGGTTGAAATTTCCGATAAAATTATCCCCTATATGTATGTTGTGACCGAAATCACACCTGAACGGGGGATTAACAACGATACACTTTCCTACGGAGCCAAGTAGTCCGCGCAATATTTTTTCGCGGCGGCCGGATTCCGATGGCGGAAGTGCGTTCATCTCGAAACATATATCGGCAGTCCTGCGAAGCAACGCGTAGACTTCAGGCAAATCATTTGCCGAGCCATATATCCAGACTCCTCCGTCGAGCAATTCAAATACATCTTTTCCCATATAGGCTATCTTCAATTATATATTATTCTTTAAACACTTCGCAATTTAACAAATCCCCGGAAAATATCAAAATTGAAACAGAACCCCTATAAAATAGCAAACCACTTCTCACGAAGCGGCTTCCTAAAAAATCCTCGATATTCGAGGCAAACAAACCTAACATAAAACACGATTATTACCTATAGAGTATTATCCAAATACTTAATCCAATTAAAAAATACTAACCCACAAACTAATTCCTAATTTAACAAATCCTAATTTTTGTCTCTAATCCTTATAAAACCAACTTTGATTTTTCGTCTCAGTTGTTTTATGTTTACATCGCAAAGTTAGTGCAATTATTCCATTTGTCAATAGCAAATAACGTCATACAACATCAAAATATAGAGTATATAGATGGGTTTTATTTAATAATCAATTGATTATTAAATCATTAACAATCATCATTACCACGCATAATATAGATGTGTTTATAGATTATATTCCTTATTTTTACGACATATAAACTATTACATTCGTCAAATTTACCAATATTTTTATCCCAAGAATGCCTTTTTCATTGAATCGTATACGTCGGCCGACATATTTTTCTTCAGGATAAAATATCATTCGACCGAAGAATGGAGTATGTCAATAAGTTCGCGGCGGTCATGCACACGGATTTCCGTCTGGGAATAGTCAATCAGTCCGCGCTCCTTCATGCTGTCGAGAGTGGAGATAAATGACGAGCGCTGCACACCGAACAACGAATATAGGTCACGCTGCCTGCATGTCATGGTTATATCCGTACCGCCGCGCTGCGTAAGTGCCACTATCCAGAATGCAATACGCTCCTCAAGGCTGCCGGTGGCAATCGACAATATGCCGTCGACGGCTTTCTGGGCATTCATCGACAGCAAATTGAGATAATTAATCAGGAAAATCGAATCACTGTTCAATATCTTCATATAATCGACCTTCGAAATCTGCAAAACGCCGGTCGGCTCAAGTGCAACAACCGAGCATGGATAAGTAGTCGAACGTCCGAAAATATATTCCGGAGCCACGACATCAGGAGCCGTAAGCGTCTGCGACACTGTGAAACGCCGGTCGGCATTGGCGATGCTTACGCGCACCCTGCCGGAAATGATGAACTTTATATGAGTACACTGCTCTCCTTCCGATATAAATGTCTCTCCTTCAAGATATTTCAGAAAATGGAACTTTGTACTTCCAATAATTTCAAGCATTTTCTCGTATGTCACCCCGCTGAAAAGCGGCAACCCCATCAATAGTTGATACATCTGATCCATCTCATTTATTTTTAAGCCGTTAACACACGTGCAATCCATGTCATCGTACGCCGGAATAACCCGTGCCGTAATGCAGACACAAATATATACATGTCTAATATTAACAACAAACGGAATTACAAAAAGTTACACTATCACCTACTAATATAGCGGCTCGGCATGCCCTGAAATGCCGTCAGCCGGGACAACAGAGAGTGCGTCACATCCCGGGCGCCGATTTTAATGCCGCGAAACAGTGCGACAGCCGTCATCCCAGGATGGCGCGCCGGCCGTCGTCTCAGAGCATTCCGGCGTGTGCCCTCTTATATATCTGTATGGAATTGACCGTATTATGCCAGGCTATATAGCACGCCGGTCCGACCGAGGCAATCGGGTCGAGATAAGTCAAGGCCAGCCATATTGCCAGAACTGTATTTTTCTGTCCGAGACTTTGCGCTCCGGCAACACGGTCGCCGTAACGCGCCCCGATTTTTCTACCGAGATAGAACTGCGCGAGGCAAGCCAGCAACGACAAGACGGCTATAACAGCCATTTCGGGGATACGCGACGCCGGTTCTTTCATGAGAAAGCTGACGGAATTACCGACCACGATAATAAGAGCTACTGCCCAGATGTAGAACGACAGCCCCTGATGATGCGCAATCTCCTCGCGCACTTTCGGAAACGTCATCTTAAGCATCAGTGCCACGACGAGCGGGCCAAGTATCAACGGCAAAACATTGGTGGCGATACGCGTGAACGACGCCATAAAGTCAGGATTATTCCCCCCGCCCAGCAACGCAAGTATGACCGGCGCAGTAAACGCCACTACAAGATTACTAAGCAAAGAGAACGTTGCGACCCGTTCCACTTTCCCGCCGAGCATACCGGTTATCACGGGCGCGGCCGTAGCTGTCGGACAGAATATACAGATAAATATGCTCTCAGCCACAGCGACATTAAATTGCCTCAGGAGCAGGAACACGCCCGACGCCCCTATCACCTGTATCGCCAGAAGCCACCACATCGAACCGTCTACCCGGAAATGGCTGAACGACACTTTACAATAAGTGATAAGCAGCATTATGAAAATAAGATACGGCGATAAAAATGCCACATAGCCGATGTAGCTATGGAGCAACACGCCTATGACCATAGATATAGGAAGCATCCAAGGCTTGATTTTTCTCCTGAAATTCTGCATATCGTGAGCGATATTTATAACATCTAAAAGAAGGCATGCCCTGACTGAGCATGCCTTCATGATATCTGTCGACGCCGGGCAAACGGCGTAACCGTCAAATTATTATTCAGCTACCTGAATAGTAGTAGCGCGGTCGAGAGCTACGAACTTCTCGCCCATGTCAACGAGGTTGCCGTTGTTGATAGTGGTCTCGAACTGAGCGGCGGGAACGCCTGATTTCAGGAGCTGCTTTTCAACAGAAGCGGCGCGGTTCTTGCGGAGGTTGACGTTGATACGGTCGTTACCGGTATAGTTATCGGCCCAGCCGGTCACCACGTACTTGGTGTCGGGGTTGGCCTTCATCACTTCGGCACAAGCCTGAACTACGCGGACATCTTCCTTGGTAAGTTTTGAAACGTTGATGGGGAAGTAGATTGTAGCGAGGGGAGCAGGAGCTGCAGCCTCCTCGACAACCTCAACCGGACGGTCGAGACAAGCCTGAAGCTGAGCCTCGAGGTCGGCGATGCGTGCATCGGCAGCCTGAAGGCGTGCACGGAGAGCGTCGCAGTTCTCGGGTTCGGGGCATACAGGGATAATCGGGGCGTTCCATTCGCGTTTATTGAAGAGGTAAGTCACGCCGAGATAAGCCTGGAGGTCGTAAGCGGTCTTGTTCCAGTCGCCGCCTTTTTCGTCACGGTGGTTGTCAAGTGCGGTGAAGCGGACGTCGAGCGAAAGCTGTACCTGCTTGCTTACGTTGAAGCTGTTGATGACACCGGCACGGGCTGCGAGGATACGGTCTTTGGCATCCTTGTAGCTTGTTGACTTGTTGTTGGCGTCGTACTGACGGGCGAGAGTCCAGTAGCAACCCACACCGCCGTAGACAGTGAAGTTGTACTTACGTTCTGGGTGATAGCCGCACCACCAGTTGGTGACGTTGATCATCGCATCGAAAACCGGACCGATGTGAACGAATTTCTGTTTGTACTTACCTTCTACCATAGGTTCGTCGTAAAGGTCACCTACGCCCTTGACGTCAGAAAGGCCTTTTACCTTAAGCCAGTTGACACCGGCACGCAGACCGATAATCGGAGAGAACCATTTACCTACATACAGCGATGCGGAGGGTTCCCAGCGGTCTTTCCAGTCGCGATAAGAGTCATTGGGTGAGAAGAAGATGCCGACACCACCTTCACCGGTTATGAACCAGTTGTCTTTGAATTGGTTGAAAAGATAACCTTGCGAGGGGTCCTCAACGTATGTAACCTCTTGCGAAGATTGAGCAACCATGCCTTGGCCCATGAATAAAGCGCAAGCTAAAGCGATTAAACTCTTTTTCATAAAGAATAATTGTTTTATTAATTTAGTTAAATTTCATTTCATAGTTGAAACCCGACTTTCGCTGAATAGTATCTTCAAGAGTCCGGCTTGTCATACCGGCCAATTACCGGCAGGTTTATGTGTCTGTTTACAAAAGCGATATGTCGACATGCCTACACCCGGCCTACTTACGATTCATTTATCCAACGAAATATTAATCTTATTTATCTGAGGTTCTATAAATTTCGCGCTAAGTTAATATATTTTTTTGAAAGAGGATTAATTTTTCTTAATAAATTTTCATATTTAAACAGCCGACAGCGTTTTTTTGTTCTGTCTTGCACGTCTGAAGCGCTATATGTTAAATTACTATGGCCTGTTTTCAGCTGTTTTTACTCTTTTTGTGAATTATAATTGAAATTTATTATAAAAAAACTTGACAAGGGGGTGCCGGATGTTGTAAATTTGCAAGATAATATGCAATAGCCCGATGGCAATCCGGTACGCCGGACCATTATGTCACATATTGCATTGTAAATTTCCATATAGGTAAAAACTCAGCAAACATCAAATATACAATGAGTCAATCAAACAAGCGCACAAGCCTTATGAGCTTCGGCAAGCATCTGACGTCGACAGTCAGCGTAGGCATGGTGTTGCTGATACTCGGCATTGTAGGCTGTGCGGCATTTGCAGCCGGCAATATCACACGGCACATACGTGAAAACTTAGGGTTCAACATGGTGATGAAAATGGACGCCGACCTGACCCGAATCAATGATATGAAGAAAAGGCTCACCGCCTCCGACTTCGTTGCGAGCTACGACTACATGTCGCCCGAAGAGATACTCGAGCAGGAAAACGCCTACCTCGGCAGCGACGTGGAGGAGCTGCTCGGCACCAACCCCTACCAGCCCGAATTCAACGTAAGAGTCAAGGCGCAATATGCATCGGTCGACTCCCTTGATAAAATCATATCTCCACTGCGCAATATCGACTCGGTGGAAGAGATAACGGTACATACCGAGATGGTCGAGTCGGTCAATTCCAACATCGGCACATTGTCGCTCGTGCTCATAGCCCTTGCCGCCGCTTTGCTGGTAATTTCATTCGTACTGATCAACAACACCGTGCGCCTCACGATCTACTCCGCACGCTTCCTTCTCCACACCATGCAGCTCGTAGGCGCCACCAACGCATTTATCCGCCGGCCGATTATCATCGGCAACATCCTCAACGGCATACTTGCTGCAGTGGTGGCAATACTGCTCCTCTGCCTGCTGCGGGTCTATGCCGTCAGCATCGATCCTGACCTCGCGCTTGCACTGCCCTGGAGCGATTTGATCTACGTGTTCCTCGGAGTAGTGGCCGGAGGCATAATTATCTGCGGCACGGCATCATGGATAGCGACCAACAAATATCTCCGTCAGAGCTACGACGACATGTTCTGATCGCGCACGCAATACTACAATTAAGAATTAACAAAACAATTTTCATATAAACCATGGCACTTCCTACCAAAAATCAACCGATAAAGGCAAAAAGCCAGAGTCAGGCTCCGGCGCCGAAGCCCGCTGCCGCCCAACAAAACGCAGCCGGCGCACGTATAATAAACCAGACTCCGGCACGCATGCTTATCAAAGAGGCACCGGTACAATTTCCGCTCGCACGCAGGAATTTCATTTTTATGATAGCTGCCGGCCTGCTGATAGTAATCGGATTCATACTCATGCTCGGACCGGGGAGCACACCGGAGAAATTCAACCCCGACATATTCAGCACCCGACGCATCGTCGTCGGCCCTACACTCGCCTTTCTCGGTTTCGTATTCATGGGTATAGCTATCATCATCAAGCCGTCTAAAAAATCCGACACCTTCGGCCGTCCCGATACGGATACCGACGACACTCAGGCATAATGCCGCTGACAGGCTGTATATTACAACAGTCCGGTTCAGTACGGCAACAGACATATCAAATTCCAATTAACAATTAAACAGGTAAAAAAATGGATTGGTTAAATTCCCTTATAATGGGCATAGTGCAGGGACTTGCCGAATATCTTCCGATAAGCAGCTCAGGCCATCTGCAGATATGCGAGGACATACTGCACCTCGACATGCAAGGCGCCGAGTCGCTGCAATTCACAGTCGCCCTGCACGTTGCCACAGTGCTCAGTACAATCGTAGTTCTCTGGAAAGAGTTCGTACCGCTGGTTACTTCATTTTTCGGCTTTAAACGCGACGCCAACACCACTTACGTATTCAAGATACTGGTATCGTGCATCCCCATCATGATTGTGGGAATCTTCTTCAAGGACAGTGTGGAGGCTTTGTTCGGCAAAAATCTACTTACTGTCGGTATCGCGCTGTGCGCCACCGCACTTCTGCTTACATTCGCCTACTATTTTCGCCGTACGACAGCCGACAGCCCCGCCATCAGACAGGGTGGCTACAAGCCGCACGACATCACATTTCTCGATGCGTTCATAATAGGTATCGCACAGGCCATAGCCGTAATCCCGGGACTCAGCCGCTCCGGCTCGACAATTGCCACCGGCCTGATGCTCGGCGACAAGCGTGAACAGATTGCAAAATTCTCTTTCTTCATGGTGATTATTCCCATTTTGGGAGAAGCGCTGCTCGACATAAAGGATATGGTAAGCGGAAGCGGTGATACCACCGCCGAATCAATCGGTATCGTGCCCCTGCTCACCGGTTTTATCGCGGCTTTCGTGGTAGGTTGCCTGGCATGCAAATGGATGCTCAATATCGTCAAGAAGGGCAAACTCGTATGGTTCGCCGTCTACTGTCTCATCGCAGGTCTGCTCTGCATCATTTTTAACTGATAACCGCCCCGACAGCAATGAATTTTCTTGCAGGAGAGACCATACTCGTCGACAAGCCGTACGGCTGGACCTCTTTTGACGTCGTGAAACGCATAAGGGGAGTGATGCTGCGCCGCATGGGCATAAAAAAGATGAAAGTGGGCCATGCCGGCACACTCGACCCGCTTGCCACCGGAGTAATGATTATAGTCAGCGGAAAATCCACCAAGCTCATCGAGCAGCTCCAGAGCGGCGTCAAGGAATACATCGCCACCATAGCACTCGGAGCCACTACGCCGTCATACGACCTCGAGACGGAGATTGACGCCCGCTACCCTACCGGACATATCACCCGCGAACTTGTCGAAGAGATCCTGACGAAGTTCACGGGACGCATCGAGCAGGTGCCCCCGGCATTCTCCGCATGCAAGATTGACGGCAAGAGAGCCTATAAGATGGCACGCAAAGGCGATGCTGTCGAACTCAAGCCGAAAATTCTCGTAATCGACGAAATCGAACTGCTCGAATACAGCCCGGAGAGCATCACCATACGCGTGGTGTGCAGCAAAGGCACTTACATCCGTGCGCTCGCACGCGACATCGGCGCCGCACTCGGCTCGGGCGGCCATCTCACCGCCCTGCGCCGCACACGGGTGGGCGATGTCACCATCGACCGGTGCCTCTCGCTCGACGATGCCGTGTCGATGCTTCGCGAAGTCGTGATAGAGACCGACGATGACACTGATTACGACGCAAAACAAGGACAAGATAACAACGAAGATATAACAACAAGATGAAGCTTTCACAATTTAAATTTAAATTGCCTGACGAGCTGATAGCTCAAGAACCGGCACCTCAGCGTGACGAATGCAGAATGATGGTTGTCAACCGCAAGACGGGTGAAATCTCCCATCACGTGTTTAAAGAGATTATCAATTATTTTGACGAAGGCGACGTCATGGTGTTCAACGACACCATGGTATTCCCGGCTCGTCTCTACGGCAACAAGGAAAAGACCGGCGCACGCATCGAGGTCTTTCTCCTGAGAGAGCTTAATGAAGAACATAAACTGTGGGACGTGCTCGTGGAGCCGGCCCGCAAAATCCGCATAGGCAACAAACTCTATTTCGGCGAGGACGAATCAATGGTGGCCGAGGTGATTGACAACACCACCTCGCGCGGTCGCACGCTCCGTTTCCTCTACGACGGCCCCCACGAGGAGTTCAAGGCCGCCCTCTACGCGTTGGGCGAGACTCCGCTGCCCGACTACATACAGCGCGAGCCCAATGAGAACGACGTCACCGACTATCAGACCATCTTCGCAAAAAACGAAGGCGCTATCGTGGCACCCGCCGCCGGCATGCACTTCAGCCGCGAACTCCTGAAACGCCTCGAAATCAAAGGCGTGGAACAGGCTTTCGCCACTATACACAGCGGACTTGGCAATTTCCGCGAAATTGATGTGGAAGACCTCACCAAGCACCGCATGGACTCCGAGCAGATATTCATCACCCCCAAACTGGTGGATACTGTCAACAAGGCCAAGACCGAAGGCAAACAGGTATGCGCCGTAGGCACCTCCGTGCTCCGCGGCATGGCGACGGCAGTCAGCATGGGCGGCAAACTCAAAGTCTACGAAGGCTGGACCAACAAATTCATCTTCCCCCCCTACGATTTTACCGTCACCACGGCGCTCGTCACCAACTTCCATCTGCCCTACTCCACCATGCTCATGATGGTAGCGGCATTCGGCGGCTACAACCTCGTGATGAAAGCCTACGACGAAGCCGTGAAAGAGGGCTACCGTTTTGGTGCCTACGGCGACGCGATGCTGATACTATAACATGAAACTGCATTTTGGGTGTTGCAGAACGCCCAAAATGCGAGCCAAATTGTAGGGACGTGATTCATCGCGTCTACATCTGAACAGCGCAACTTCTCAGATATCACGACCATAACGCGGAGGGTGTTGCAGAACTAAACTTTCCGCGGTTGAAAACCGCGGCTACTATGCAAAGTCTCCTGATAATCAACTACGTAGTAGCCGCGGTTTTCAACCGCGGAAAGTTAAAGCCAAGTTTTGCAACTCCCTCCCTACAAATTATTAGTTGAAATATGATAATAAACCAACGCGACGACAGGCATGCGCAGGTGATTGACGCCGCACGCCGCATGCTCACAGCCATACGTACCGCACCCAAAGCCAAAGGCAATGACCTCATCGAGGGCGCCATTGTCGAGGGCGCCGACCTGCAGCGCCTTTCCGACGCCATGCTCGAACTTTATGCCGAGACATCCCGCCCCGTCTATCAGCGCGACGCCGCCAACATACTTCAGGGCGACGCCGTAGTGCTTGTAGGCATCCGGCCGCAGCCCATGGGACTTAACTGCTCGCATTGCGGTTTCCCCACATGCGCCGACAAACCTGCCGCCATACCCTGCGCCTTCAATTCCATCGACGTGGGCATCGCCGCAGGTTCCGCCTGCTCAGTGGCTGCCGACTGCCGTGTCGACACCCGCACACTCTTCTCTGCCGGAATGGGAGCAATGCGCCTCGGCCTCCTCCCGGGCTGCCGCCTTGTGCTCGCCATAGCGGTAAGCGCCACATCAAAAAATCCATTCTTCGACCGCAAGTAATCACCCCGCATGGCCGATACCTACCTGACATTAGCGCGACCCTCCGAGGCGATATTCCGCGAGAAAATGAGCAAATTTCTCGCATTCGCCCATCCCGCCTCGACTGTAGAGGAGGCAAAAGCCGTGATTGCACAATACCAGAAAAAATATTTCGACGCACGCCACGTATGCTGGGCCTACATGCTCGGCTTCGAACGCACCGATTTCCAGAGCAACGACAACGGCGAACCCTCGGGCACAGCCGGCAAACCGATTCTCGGACAAATCAACTCATTCGGCCTGACCGATACAGTCATAGTGGTGGTGCGATACTTCGGAGGCATAAAACTCGGCACCTCCGGCCTTATCGCCGCCTACCGCGAAGCCGCACGCCTTTCGCTCGAAGAGGCTGAGATAGTGGAGCGAAAGGTAATGAAACAGATAGAATTCACATTCCCCTACCTGTCGATGAACGACGTGATGCGCCTTGTCAAGCAATCCAACCTCGAAATCCTCTCCCAGCAATTCGACAACGCCTGCGCCATGACCCTCGCCGTCCGCGCCGACGACTACGACACCCTAACCTCCCGCCTCCGCGACATCGACGGCGTCAGCCTCCTTTGAACCGCAAGTCATTTTTTATTAACCATCTATAGCTGCACCTCGGTTCAGCCGCTATATAAACACTAATTTAACAAACTGTATATGAAAAAGATATTTATAATGGGCGCACTTGCTACTTTGGCATCAGGCAGTGCCGGCGCTACGGTATTGTTTCCGTTTTTCGGCGACCTCGCTCCCGAGAGTGATGTAAAAGTTAGGCTTGTCGACGATAATAAGTTCGAACAGATCGTGTATAAAGGCGACTCGGGATGGGGAGGACTGGCCGCCTGCGAAAGTTTCATGGACGATGTCGTGCCTGAAGACGTCACCAAGCATGGCGACGGTAAAAACATCGTGGTGTATACTTCCCCGTTTCGCGAAAAGGAAGTCGACACGATAAAGGATGACAATAAGATAAGTGCTGTCTACATCGTCGACCGCGGTGACCGCGTGGAGATATACTATTCCGAAAGCAACGACATCCAGCAAAGGGAATGGGAATCTGACATCTCTGCCGGCAACCTTTGATTTACAATTTATAAATATATATTCCGCGGTTAAAAACCGCGGCCACTATCATGCTGATTACCAGCTTACAATTAGTAGCCGCGGTTTTTAACCGCGGAATATATATTTAGGAATTAACTTATACGTCCGCTAATACGCGTCGTGTTCGTGCTCGAGTTCTGTCGGAGTCAACGGGGGCTTCGACAGTTTGCGCCATACCACGAAGATGTAGCCTATCACTATCGGCGAGAGCACCGATACCCACGTCATAACCTTGAGCGTGAAGTAGGACGACGAGCTGTTGCGTATCGTCAGCGAACTTTGCGGGTCGCTGACCGAGGGGAGATACGCAGTATCGTTGTATCCTACGAGACAAAGCAGCGCGAGAATAGCTAATACAGTGCCGGCGCCCGTCCACCAGATACCGCGGTTGTACACTCGTCGCACGGCGGTCTTACCAAGCCCGTAAAGCACCATCACCACTCCGGCGAGGAATATGAAGCCGAACCACCAGAGCGTCATTAGATTATCGGCATATTTATATGGAACCACGCTGATTTTGCCGTCGGCGTCATATCCATAGCCTTTTGAGGTAAATATCACAGCCACGAGCGCAAGAAACAGCACCACGAATACCGCTCCGTTGACAAGTGCCGACTTACGCTGGCGTGCCCTGAACTGCGTGCCCTCCTCGATATTGTTAAGGAAATAGAACGCGGCATTCATGCGGGCAAGAAACAGCACGGTAAAGCCAACCAGCAGATTGCGCCAGTCAAATATAGCCTCCAGTCCGTGCGACGGATTCCACACCGAAATCACGGGACTCTCCCCGTCAAGGATATTGCCTTTCGATATGGTGAAATCGGCTCCGAATATCATCATGCCGACAGCAACACCGAGGAGTATGCACCCGACGCAGCCGTTGAAAAACAGAAACGCGTCATATACTCCCGTGCCGAACAGATTGCCCGGCTTGCGGCGGAACTCGTAGCTGACCGCCTGCAGTATGAAACTGAGCAATATCAGCATCCACAGCCAGTATGCACCGCCGAAACATGTGGAATAGAACAGCGGGAACGAGGCGAAGAATGCCCCGCCGAACACTACCAGCGTTGTATACGTAAGCTCCCATTTGCGGCCGAGAGAATTGACCTTCAGATTTCGTGCCATGCTCGACTGCGAGCAGAACAACAGTGTCTGACCTCCCTGTACGAACAGCAGGAACACCAACAGCGCCCCGAGGAGTGAAATCAGAAACCACCAGTATGATTGAAGTGCTTCCATTATGTCAGAAGTTTTTAAGTATTTAATTTAAAGAGGGTTATTTCTCGGGACCGTTGAGCAGGTCGGTAACGGCCTTGCGGCGGATATGGCGCACCATAATGCTTATCTCGGCCACAAGCAACGCGGTGAATATCACCACGAACATCCAGAACGTTGTCTGCACCGAACCTGCCGAAATCGACGACACGGCGGCATTGACGGGCAGCAACCCCTCGATTGTCCACGGCTGACGCCCCACTTCGGCGAGCACCCAGCCGGCCTCGCTGCATATCCACACCACGGGTATTGTAAGCAGTCCGAGCGCGCAGAACCATTTGTTGTCGAGCAGATTGACCTTCCGCCGCCACGAAGCCCAAGCCACAACGAGGAAGAACAGCAGCAGGTAACCTCCCGCCATCACCATCACACGGAACGAGTAGAACGACACTGCCACCGGCGGCACGGCATCCTCAGGCTCACTCAGATAGCCGTAGCCGAAATATTTGAAATTGGCGTCGATTACTCTCTGCGCGGCCTGCATGGCGGCGGTGTCACCCTTTTCGAGCGCCGTTCCGTAATCGCGTAGCGCCTGCTGAGCCGTGCGCCCCATTTCGATGCGTCGCGCGTATGATACATCTTTATATACGGTGTCTCCCTTTGCATTGACGGCATATCCGCGTATTAGGTCGTCAATACCGGGAACGAAGGCATTGAGGTCGTGCTTGGCGAGCAGAGACAATCCCTTCGGTATGCTTATCTCGGCATGGATAGCTTTCTGGTCGTCAAGAGGCTGCTTTTTTGCATTAATGATACCGAACGCCACGAGGCTCTGTCCTTCCGAACCCGAATAGAGGCCTTCCATGGCGGCAAGTTTCATAGGCTGGTATTTCGATACCTGCACGGCCGAGCCGTCGCCTGTCCACATCGTCAGCACGATACCTGCCAGACCTACCGCGCCGGCCACTTTTATCGACTTCAGGGCGAAATCGCGGTTGCGCTTTTTGAGCAGCAGCCAGCAGCTCACGCCGACTACGAACACCGCGCCGAGCACCCAGCCGCTGAGCACCGTATGGAAGAACTTGTTGACAGCTACCGGCGAGAGCACCACATCCTTGAAACTTACCATGACATTGCGCATCTGCTCCGGATCGAATTCCATGCCTGCCGGATACTGCATCCACGCGTTGGCCACGAGTATCCACAGCGCCGACAGAACCACTCCGATAGCGGTAAGCCACGTGGCCGCCAGATGGAAACCGGGGCTTACCCTCTTCCACCCGAAGAACATCACGGCTATGAATGTCGACTCGAGGAAAAACGCCACAATACCCTCGATGGCAAGCGGAGCGCCGAATATATCGCCCACAAACCATGAATAGTTCGACCAGTTTGTGCCGAACTCAAACTCCAGTATCAGTCCCGTGGCTACGCCGCACGCGAAATTGATGCCGAACAGTGTCATCCAGAATTTTGTGATACGCCGCCACTTCTCATTTCGTGTACGGTACCAGGCCGTCTCCATTATGCCGATAATCAGCGACAAGCCTATCGTCAGCGGCACAAACAGCCAGTGGACAATAGCGGTCAGTGCAAATTGCCATCTTGACCAATCCACTACGTTAATAAGTTCATCCATGGTAATTTATTGTTTATTGATTTTTATAAATGAATCATAAGAGGTCATGGCCGGCCAATCGGCTCGGTAAGCGCACTCCGCACTGCCTCGGCACGGGCTTCGTCAGTATCGTACCTGCTTGTGAGCATATCGGGGAAGAAAAACAGTTTCAGCACTCCGAATATCACAATCAGCTTTATGATTATGATAGCCCACAGCTTCCTGCCTATTGTCATCGACCGGAATCCGTCGGCATAAAATCGAACTATGCGGCCCGGCAAATTCATTATCCCACTCATATCTTTTCTTTCATAACTGCAAATTGCAAAAATATATTAAATATAACAAACTTTTGCGCCAAAATATTACACCATGCTCAAAAAAAATCACAAGCCGACGCGGCTGCAGGCTGATTTTTCAACCTTACAGTTTGCCGTATCGTGAAATCTCACTACCTTTGTCAAGCAAAAATTTTAAAAGAAATACACCTATGGCAAACTGGTTTGAATGTAAGGTAGCTTACCGCAAAATAATGGAAAACGGCATCGAGAAAAAAGTCAACGACACCTTCCTTGTCGACGCACTGACTTTCACCGAAGCCGAGTCACGCATCATCGAGGAGATAACCCCGTTCATCTCCGGCGAATTTTCGGTTTCGGCCGTGAAACGCACGAAAATCGCCGAAATTTTCTGGGACGACTCCGCCGACAAATGGTATCTCGCAAAGGTAGCGTTCATCACCATCGACGAGAAAACCGCGCAGGAGAAGAAATCCAACTCGCTTATCCTTGTCGCAGCCAGCGACTTCAAAGGCGCTCTCGAGCACTTCATCGACGAAATGAAATCGACTATGGCCGACTACGAGATTGTATCAATCACCGAGACTCCGATACTCGACGTCTACAAAGTGAAACTCGGCGACTCAAAACCCAAAGAATAAGCCCGACATGTATACCCGTGTGGCAAAACAACTCGACGAGGTCCGGCGCTCCATACCTGAAAGCGTCGGCCTCGTCGCTGTTTCGAAATTCCACCCCGTCGAAGCGCTCCGGGTAGCCTACGATGCCGGCCAGCGCCGCTTCGGCGAGAGCCGTGTGCAGGAACTCCTTGCCAAGCAGCCGCAGATGCCCGCCGACGTGGAGTGGCACTTCATCGGCCATCTGCAGACCAACAAGGTGCGCCAGCTCATAGGCAAAGTCGCGCTCATCGAAAGCGTCGACACCGAGCGCCTGCTCGACCTCATCGATAAGGAATCCTTACGCGCCGGCGTCATTACACGCGTATTGCTCCAGCTCCATGTGGCCCGGGAGGAAACGAAATTCGGATTCTCAGTCGACGAACTCTACGACTATTTCACCGCACGCCGCTTCGAATCGCTCAAGGCCACCCACATCTGCGGCCTCATGGGCATGGCTTCCAATACCGACGACACCGACCGCATAGCCGCCGACTTCGCTGCCATAGCCGCATGCTACGACAGGATACGCAGCGACGCTTCGCTCGGCCTCCGCGGATTCGACACCCTCAGCATGGGCATGAGCGACGACCGCGACATAGCCATAGCGCAAGGCTCCAACCTCGTGCGCGTGGGTACCGCCATATTCGGCGCCCGCGAATACTGACCCCGGCCGTTCAGGGCGACACCGCCGCCACATCCCCACCCTCTCCCGGACATGTCCGACCCGTCTGACAAGTCCGACCCGTCCGACCGACCCTCTCCCCGCCCCTTTCAGCATTTTTTACCAAAAATGATACAAATTTTTCAATAATTCACATTAAAAAATTTTATCTTTGCATTGGATATATAAATCCGCAATGGAAATCAACCGGAACACTCTTAAATCTCACGTACCGACCGATTACCTTAAAAGGAATTTTCTATAATAACTAATCCATAAAACTAATTTCACTAATGTCATCAAACACAGCTACAGGCAAACGCAATCTCGTGCCCATTATCACGATGATGTTCCTCTTTGCCATGATTTCGTTTGTTACCAACATGGCAGCGCCGTTCGGTAACATCTGGGGCAACCAGTACCCCTGGGCCGGCATGCTCGGCAACCTTATGAACTTCGCCGCTTACCTCTTCATGGGTATACCCGCCGGCAAGATGCTTGCCCGCGTCGGATACAAGAAAACCGCCCTTCTGGCTCTCGTGCTCGGTTTCGTAGGCCTCGGCGTCCAGTACCTCAGCAGCGTGTTCGGCGCTGACATCGCCGTTTTCTCAACCTCCGTTACTGAAGAAAACTATCTCGGCGTAACTCAGACCGTCGACATGCCCGTCACCCTCAACCTCTTCGTCTACCTCATCGGCGCATTCATCTGCGGTTTCTGCGTATGTATGCTCAACACCGTTGTCAACCCGATGCTCAACATCCTCGGCGGCGGCGGCAAGAAAGGCAACCAGCTGCTTCAGACCGGTTCGTCGCTCAACTCGCTCGCCGGCTCTCTCACCCCGATGCTCGTAGGCGCCCTTATCGGTACCGTCACTTCCGAGACTTCGATGGGCGACGTCGCTCCGCTCCTCTTCATCGGTATGGCCGTGTTCGCCATCTCTTACCTCATCATCTCACTCGCCCGCATCCCCGAGCCCGCTCTCGAACGCGCCAAAGCCGACGCCGCTGCCGGCAAGGCTCCCCTCAAATTCGAGCACTCTCCCTGGAATTTCCGCCACTTCGTGCTCGGTGCCATCGGTATCTTCTTCTATGTAGGTATTGAAATCGGTATCCCCGCCGAACTCAACTTCTACCTTTCCGACTCAGGTATCGAATCGGGCGCAGGTATCCTCGTCAACGGTGCCGCAATCGGCGGTGCTATCGTGATGGTCTACTGGCTGCTCATGCTCGTTGGCCGTATCGCCTCGGGCGCAATCTCCGGCAAGATTTCCACCCGCGCACAGCTTCTGACCGTATCGGGCGTAGGCGCCATCCTCATCTTCATCGCCATCATGATACCCAAGACAAGCCGTGTCGAAGTGCCCAAATTCATCTACGACCCCGACGCCAAGACCGAATATATCCTGACCAACGTAGGTCTGCCTACTTCGGCCATCGAAGAGTTCAAGAACAACCCCGCCGGTTTTGAATGGGACGAAAAATACGTTCATCCCGAGTCAAAGAAAGAAATCAACCTCAAGGAAGAACTTTGGAAACAGGCCAAAGTCAAAGCCGAAGACGCTTCCAAGATGCTTGAGACTCCCACCATACCCCTCAGCGCCATATTCCTTATCATCTGCGGTCTGTGCACGTCGCTCATGTGGGGCGGTATCTTCAACCTTGCTGTCGAGGGCCTCGGCAAATACACCGAGCAGGCTTCGGGTATCTTCATGATGCTCGTGGTCGGCGGCGGTATCATGCCTCTCGTGCAGCACAACCTGCTCGCCCCCTCTCTCGGCTACATGGGCAGCTACTGGCTCGTCATCGCCATGTTGCTCTACCTGTTCTACTACGCCTTCATCGGCTGCAAGAACGTCAACAAAAACATTCCAGTCGACTGATTCCGGACATGTCATGACCATATCGCGGGGTTGCGGCAATAGTCCGCAACCCCGCTTTTATTATTTGAACCCTATACAGCGCTGATAGAAGTGATTTAAGCTTTTTCTTCAAACCGTTTTTTAGACTGTTTTTTAGATTATTTTGTCCGAATTTGAGGAAGCAATGCGGGCATTGTGACCGAAAATGAGGGCAAAATAAGCAAAAAACAGGCAAAAAACGGGAAGAAAAACCTACTGAGAAAAAGTTTAAATCACTTCTTTGTTAAAAAATTTACGTACATTTGTAATGTGAAACCATTCACATCGTTCACGTATCAAATATTTATATAACATAATACACCATTGACAATGAATTCCGATAAGAAAACTCTTGAGCGAGTAGCCGACAATATCCGCGTGCTCTGCGCTTCGATGGTTGAGAAAGCGAAATCCGGTCACCCCGGAGGCGCCATGGGCGGTGCCGACTTCATCAACGTGCTTTACTCGAAATATCTCGTTACCGACCCTGACGACCCGACATGGTTTGCCCGCGACCGCTTCTTCCTCGATCCCGGCCACATGTCGACGATGCTCTACGCCACTCTCGCCCTTACCGGAAAATATACCCTTGCCGAACTCGAACAGTTCCGCCAGTGGGGAAGCGTCACTCCCGGCCACCCCGAAGTCGACCCCGAACGCGGCGTCGAAAACACATCCGGCCCTCTCGGACAGGGTCACACGATGGCCGTAGGCTGCGCCATAGCCGAGCGTTTCCTCGCCGCCCGTTTCGGCAAAGTGGTCGAGCACAAGACCTACGCCTTCATCTCCGACGGCGGCATACAGGAGGAAATATCGCAGGGCGCCGGACGCCTCGCCGGCTACCTCGGCCTCCACAACCTCATCATGTTCTACGATTGCAACGACGTGCAGCTCTCCACCAACGTCGACGCCGTCACCAAAGAGGACTACGCGGCCAAATACCGCGCATGGGGATGGAACGTGCTTGAAATCAACGGCAACGATGCCGACGAAATATCCTCTGCCCTCGAGACAGCAATCGCCGAGACCTCGAAACCGACACTCATCATCGGCCATACCGTGATGGGCAAAGGCATCGTCAAAGCCGACGGCACATCGTTTGAAGGCCAGTGCTCCACCCACGGCAATCCCATCAGCAAATCGGGAGGCGGTGACTATGCAGCCACTGTAAAACATCTCGGCGGCAATCCCGACAATCCCTTCGAGATATGGGAAGAATCCAAAGCGCTCTACGAAGCCCGCAACGAGGAGCTCCGCAAGATTGTAATGCAACGCCGCGAGGAGGAACACGAATGGGCAGCCGGCAATCCCGACCGCGCCGAAGTGCTCGCAGGTTACATCGCAGGCAAACTCCCCGACATCGACTACTCCGCCATCGTGCATAAGGCCGACCAGGCCACACGTACGGCATCGGCCAACGTGCTCGCCGCTCTCGCCGAAAAAGTACACAACATGATTGTATCGAGCGCCGACCTCGCCAACTCTGACAAGACCGACGCATTCCTCAAAAAGACCGGCGCACTCCTTCCAGGCGACTTCTCGGGCGGATTCCTCCACGCAGGTGTGGCCGAACTGACTATGGCTGCCGTGATGAACGGCATTGCGCTCCACGGCGGCATGCACGAAGCCTGCGGCACATTCTTCGTATTCTCTGATTACATGAAGCCCGCAGTACGCATGTCGGCACTTATGGAGCTCCCCGTAAAATATATCTGGACGCACGATGCATTCCGCGTAGGCGAAGACGGCCCGACCCACGAGCCTATCGAGCAGGAAGCGCAGATCCGCCTCATGGAGCAGGTACGCAACTTCTCCGGCAAACCGTCGATGCTCGTACTCCGCCCCGCCGACTCGGCCGAGACCACCGTGGCATGGGAAATGGCGATGGAAAACAACGATACCCCCACCGCCCTCATCCTCTCACGCCAGGACATCAAGGACCTCCCCGCAGTGACAGCAAGCCGCTATGAAGAAGCGCAGGGCACACGCCGCGGCGGTTATGTGGTGATGGATACACCCTATCCGCAGGTCGTACTTCTCGGCAACGGATCGGAGGTATCACTGCTGTGCGAGGTTGCCGTACTTCTCGAAGCCGGAGGCGTTCCCTCGCGTGTCGTATCCCTCCCCTCCATAGGCCTTTTCGAAGAGCAGACACAGGAATACAAAGACAGCGTGCTGCCCCGCAACGTACCCCGCTTCGGCCTCACTGCCGGCCTCCCCGCAACACTTCAAAGCATCGTAGGCGCCAAAGGCAAAGTATTCGGCATGAGCCGCTTCGGAGCCTCAGCCCCCTACAAAGTGCTCGACGAAAAATTCGGCTTCACACCCCAAAACATAACCGAACAAGTCCTCAAATTCATCGGCAAAATCTGACCGTACCCCAACAAAAAATACGACCGCGGACGAAAGAAAAGTCAAATTTCAATCGTCCGCGGTTGTTATTTTATATATCTAAAATAAATCTGAATGGGAGCCGGTGCGTATAAGCGAAATGATTTTGAGCGTAATATCACGACGATATATAAGCAGCCAATCAGAAGTTATATGACACTCCCTGCACCCCTTATAGTTGCCGATCAAGGGATGATCTCTATTCTTAGCCGGCAGCGTTTGTTCATTAGCGAGTTTAAAGATAATATCATTTAGCATGCTTTCGTCAAGCATTCTTTTGCGCGCAAGTTTAAGATCCTTAAGATACTGCTTTGTTACTTCAATCCGGCAACTCACGACCCACAAGTTTTAAATATTCTTCAAAATCTTCACATACAAATGTATCTCCACGCTCAACCTCCTCGATAGCCTTAAGTGTGGTAGCATTAATGTTATCTGGAATGGTAGATTCCTTCACCGAAGCTACTCCTCTAAGCATACCAATGGCTTTTTTTATATCAGCCAGCACAGATGCATCTTCCAATGAAACTATAAGTTGTGTCATAATCCATTTTATTTTCAATACCTTGTAAAGATAACAAAACTTTTCTATCTTTTCCAAGTAAAAATTTATTAAATCTGCGGTTCCGTGCCGACATTTCGGGTCAATGTGAAAAAAACGGTTGTTAAAATTCCGACAGCGGAGAGCCGGAGGCTCGAGGGTGTGCTTAACCGGGGTTCGGAGTACCGGGACGGTACGCAGACCCCGGCCGCAACTGTATCATATAGACAAGCCCGGGACGGGCGAACTGTGGTATAAGCACCGATTGAATCACAAACCGCCCATCCCGGGCTTATACTCTGTTTGTATTGCATTGCGCCCCGGTCTGGCTTTATCCTTAAAGTCCTGCTATCCTGCCCTGGCGGTGATAGGCGTTTGAGGAGTTGCATCGGACTCACTGCCGCGATTGTAGATTGGGAGAGTTTACGGCAATGTCGGAGGAAGGACAAAGCAGACTCGTGGAGCATAACCGTGCACTTTTGTCAACATGGATATCTATCCACTCATATCTTTTGCATGTCGTATATTTTTCCTATAAGTAAGATTGACCTTTTTACAACCGGTCACAGGTTGACTATGGAGGATATAAGATTGATTGCACTGAGTCTGCCAATACAGCATATCGTGAATTTCCCCGACGTATGTATACGTGTATCTGCAAAAACGCTGATAGTATTTCATACGTCACGGGCACAGCGCGAATGCCGTCTCGGTAACATTCCCTTGAAGTTAAGCTGAAGCTCTTGTTGTAATAAGTGTTGACAGGGTATAGCTTTGACAGTCAAGAGTGATGAAACTTACAATCCTGCTATTAAGTTTCTTTTTCATTGTCGGGGATAATCTCGTCTCTACTAAATATAAGTCCGACTCAGGTGATAGGTTAGGTCATTTAAATTTCTCTATTTGACCGTCTGGTTAAGTTTTCCGCGGACTTTTCGTCGTCCGCCAAGCTTTTTGATTAAAAATGACAACCGCTTCAATCGTAGGTTGCCCTTTGGTTAGTGTGATATCTTTCGGTTGCAAACCTTGACCGATTGAAATCTTCGTATCTGAAACTGCCCATATTCCGGAGCATTTCATTCTCCCGGTTTGTCCGACCTGCCGGATATGTTCCGGCTACAATCTGATAAACGCTGGATTTCAATTCATTATATAATATCCGGCATCTTTTCCCTAAAGATTAAATGCATAAATATTAGTTTTGTTAATGCAAATATACTTATTCCATATCGTTTCACCAAATTTTCCACACACTTTTTTGAAAATGTCCATATAAGCGTAACCGTGGCTCAGGCCGAAATTGTAGTGCATGACAATATGACAATTGCAGGCTTTATTGTCCGCGGTTAATCATTGCTTTTAGCGCTTTGCTATGCAAAGAAACCGCGGCTACTACGTTATTGATTTATGGCGCGTTATAGTAGCCGCGGTTTTTAACCGCGGAAAGCGATATTAAATGGGAAGTGGAGTATGCACTGTAATTTCAAATTGAGGCGTAATCGCCCACCGTCAAGCAGCAAAGGGCGCACTTGTCAAAGTGCACCCTTACAATATTTTTTCTCCTTTTTAGAGAGCGATTGGATTTAAATAAATACAATCACTTCCTCAGTCTCGGGCGTGCCTGCCGTTATTTTGCGGGAGTCTGCTGAGCGTCCTGAGCGGCGGGAGTAGTGTTGAAGTCAGTTGTGGTAACCTGCTGTTTCTGTTTGGTCACATCATATTTTGCGCCGGGCAGATCAGGCGATACAATCGAGGAGATGATAGAGAGGAAGAGGATGACGATGGCAAGTGACCATGTAGCCTTCTCGATGAAATTATTAGTACGGCGGACACCCATAATCTGGTTTGAACCGGCAAAATTCGATGCCAGACCGCCACCCTTTGATTTCTGAATAAGCACTACGCCGATTAGGAGAATCGACACAATCACTGTGAGTACAATTAATAAAGTTTGCATTTTTTAATATATGTGATTTATTGATTTTTATTTCTTACATCCTGTTGCGCCGTCCTCTCAGCAGCCGGTGGCACCCTACGGCCTCTTGGCGTCGCTGTGACGCCGGTTGTTGATGACTTTGCGGAGGAAGCGCATTTGGTCTGCAAAGTAAACACTTTTTTCCGGATATTTCAAACTTAATTGACTTATTATTTCGTATGCACGCTCATATTGATGCTGGCGAATGAATATTTTTGCAAGACTCTCGCTCAGCAACGACGTATCCTGCTGCTGTGCGGCCGCAGCTTCATCGCTGTGGCGGTTTTCCACGGTCGTGGCGGGTATACGTTGCGGTTCATCCTGCGGGGCGCTACCCTCCTGCTGTTTCTGCCTGATTATGAAGCGGTTGAGCAAATCATCATGACTATCGCCGTCGCCGGCTGACATCGGAGGCAGATTCTGCTGCTCCTCACGGGCCAGCAGCTGGGCGTAATCAGGAGTCGGATTGAAAATCAGCCGGTTGAGCACTTCATCGTCCTCTCCGCCGTTGCCGTATGTCGACAGGAACGTATCAATGGCGCTTTCAGTCGAGGGGGTCGACACCTGCTCGTCGGGATAAAACGGCTCGTCTCCCTCATCAAGCAGTGTGGCGAGCACCACTGTCGACGTGGCGGTGCGGGCCACGTGCCTCAGCATTTTTTTACGCCCGTCGCGCGACAGACCGTTCCCGGCATCGCGGAGCATGACGGCCGCCGGCAGCGGGAAATACGGATAGCGGGCCATCAGCGCCTCAACACCTTCGGCCGTCAGGACATCCCGGCGCCCCTCCCCTTCCGGGATTAGCGCGGCTATGGCTGCTGTAATCGTTGCGTCAGGCATAATTTCACTTACCAGTTGCCGAGAGTGGCGTTAAATATAAGGTCGACAAGCTCTTTACATATCTGCTCGCACAGTTCGTCCTGCACGTCGGTCAGCATCTCCGTAGCGTCGAAATCGCGATAGGCCGAGAACGACTGGTCAATGTCGTTTTTCTCGTTCTTGCTGTCAGTATATTTCACGCGCACGGTTATCGTAAGGCGCGTTTTCGATGCGTATGCATCTTCGGTGACAGCCTGTGGCGACAACGAATACCCGGTGATTTCGCCCTCAAATGTGAGGTCGGAAGCCCCGTCGGTGGTGCGCAGACGCGTGTTGCGCGTTATGTAGTCAAGCAGTTCGTTCTCAAACGTCTGCTGCAACGGCGGATACACCAGTGCGGCACGTATGGGGAACTGTCCCACCGACACAGTCTTGTACACATTGTAGTCAATTGCCGCTCCGTTAAGCTTATAGCTTATGCAACTCTGCCACACCATCGACATAAACAACACGAGCGACAGCATGGCGCATCTTGCAGCCCACGGGCCGCGGCGACGGTATTTTGTAGTATTTTTATTCAAGTCCATATTCTTTTATCTTGCGATAAAGTGTTCTTTCTGATATATTAAGTTCGGCGGCTACTGCCTTGCGGCGACCCTGATTGCGCTCGAGCGAACGGCGTATCAGCTCCTTCTCCGTCTCCTCAAGAGTGGTTACCGGAGCGGTAGCTGTCACGTCCACCACATTGCGCCGTTGCTCGCGGTCGGCGCCCCTCGTAAAGATGGAATCGGCCGGATCGGTGTACTTAACGACCGACGTCACGCTCCCCTCCCGCTCGATTGCAGGCATCTCGCCGCCGAGAGCGAGGCGCCCTACAGCGGCCGGCTTGGCATTATCCATCTGCTCCTTGAGCGCGTCGATTTCGCGCTGGAGCTTGAATATCATATTGAAAAGCATCTCGCGCTCGCGGTCGTAGGCATTCGTTCCGGCACCCTGTGAGAGCGTCGGCACATAGCTCGTCATGCTCTCGGGCAGATAAGGTACAAGCTCCTCGGCAGTAATTGTTCTTCCGGCCTCGAAAAGAGCAATCTGCTCCACTACATTCTTCAGCTGGCGCACATTGCCCGGCCAGCGATAGTGCAGCATACGGCTGCGCGCCTCCTCGCCAAAGGTCACCTGCGGGGTGCGGTAACGCTCGGCAAAATCAGCTGCAAATTTTCTCGTGAGCAGCAATATGTCGTTACCGCGGTCGCGCAACGCCGGCACTGAAATCTGCACCGTCGACAATCGGTAATACAGGTCCTCCCTGAATTTTCCCTCGGCCACGGCACGCGCCATATCGACGTTGGTCGCCGCCACTACCCTTATGTTGGTCTTCTGCACCTCCGACGAACCCACTTTTATGAATTCACCGCTTTCAAGCACACGCAACAGGCGCGCCTGAGTGGTAAGCGGCAGTTCGGCCACCTCGTCAAGGAATATCGTGCCTCCGTTGGCTTCCTCGAAATATCCTTTGCGCGAGGCCACCGCACCGGTAAACGCGCCTTTCTCATGGCCGAAAAGTTCCGAGTCAATCGTGCCTTCGGGTATGGCGCCGCAGTTTACAGCTATATACTTGCCGTGCTTGCGCGCGCTGTTGAGATGGATTATCTGCGGGAAAAATTCCTTTCCCGTGCCGCTCTCGCCCGTCACCAGCACCGACAGGTCAATCGGAGCCACACGCAGCGCGCGCTCCACTGCATTGTTGAGCGCCGATGCGTTGCCCACTATACCGAGGCGCTGCTTCATGGCCACGGCCTGCGGTGATAATTCCGACTCGTTTGACATCTGTTATGTTTTTTTGCCGTTATTTATATTCTCACAGAAAATTAGCAATTTATCGGACGCACAGACCGTGCGTCCCTACTTTATCAGCATACTCTACAGCTCTGCAACTCCTTCCGTCACGCCTTCTTCCTGCCGACCTCGCGCAATCGGTAAGTCTGCTCGCGTAGGAAATCGCCGAACTCCTTCTGCGAGCCCGTATGCTTCATCTGCTCCTCGACCGAAATCGGGTCGCCGACCGTGATATGAAACGTCTTATGGCGCTTGCGGAACACCTCCGCCGGATGACGCAGCGTACGCAACTGCCAGAAAGTCACCCCGAGGAAGTTGAACCACCAGCTCTGGCTGCCGTGGAAGAAAATCGGAACCACCGGCACCTTAAGCTGCTCAATCAGACGTATGATATTGGGTTGCCATTCGCGGTCCTGCAACCGTCCGCGCCAGTTGACCTTGGCTACCGCCCCTGCCGGGAAAAAGCCCACAGGCTCCCCTGTCCTTACCTGCCTGATTACCTCCTTGATACCCTTCATCGACACCGCTTTCTTCTTCGGGTCGTCAGAAGCCATCGCGTCGACGGCGATGAAGTTGGGGCGCATGCCCGATATGTGGTTGAGCACCATATTGACCATCACCTTATATTTCGGACGGCGCGATGCCACCATATCAATGAGAATGATGCCGTCGAGAGCGCCGAAATGATGGTTGCTGACCGTCACGAACGCCCCCTCGGGCAGATTGTCAAGCACCTGCTCGTTGTCAATCTTCAGCTTTATATCAAGCTCTTCGAGCATACCGCGCACGAATCCCGGGCCTCCCCCGGGATTGTCGATATTATGCTCATGGAGCGCATTGACTTTGTCAAACGACAGAAACCTGAACAGCCTCTTCACAAGCCCCGGATGGCGCCCGAGCCATGGCGAAGCCTTCCTGACGTCCTCCATATCGAGCACCACGCGTTTCAGCGGCTCTTTCTTATCCTGGCATATATCCTGATTTTCCATTTTTCTACATTTTACCGCAAAGATACGAAATATTTGCAGAAAACAGAAAAATAGCACAACAGCTCAAAAAGGAACACGATAAAAAATCTGTCCTATTGACTATTGTGCTATTTTCCGTCGGCCTGCCGCAGATTATTTCACGGCAATCTTGGCGTTATGGAGTTGTGTGTTGCCCTGCGCGGAGATGATGTAGATGCCGGGACGGAGGGCGGAGGTGTCGATGTCGACGGTGTTGCCTTGTGCCGATACGGAGGTAACGGTGCAGCCGGCGGCATCATAGAGTGTCACGGTGAGAGCCGATTCGCCGGCTACGTAGACGTTGTAGCCGCCGTCGGTGGCCGTAAGGATGAAGTTGCGCTCGTCGTCGGCTATGATTGAGCCTACGCCCGCTTTCTCGTCGAGTACGCGCTTGACGGCGGCAAGCACGTCGATACGACCTGCGCCCCATTGCAGCTTCTCGTCGGAAGTAGCCGATGCCGAAGGAGCGACGGCTGTCTCCATAAGGATAGTGCGTGCCTTGTCGACGTCGAGCGTCGGGTCGGCCTCAAGCATCAGCGCGACAGCACCCGACACAAACGGACATGCCATCGACGTGCCCTGCATCACCGCCCAGTAGTTCTTGCGGTTGTTGAAAGTAGCCTCGGCCGAGTAGTTGCGCTTGTCGGGCGACACGTAGGCATAACTGTTGACAGCCGCCACGATTGCCGAGCCGGGAGCGCACAGGTCGGGAAGACGGTCACCCTGATATGTGGTGCCGTAGGATGAGAATGCGCACAGCTGCCCGTTGCCCGTCGCGCCCTGGAATGACAGCTGGCTGCCCGCCATTGTGGTAAATGACGAGGCCGAGGTGTAGGCGCCGACCGCTATGATGTTATCGCCCGTAGCCATGTCGGAGATGGACCCGTTGGCGGTACCCTGTACGGCCCCGCTTATGCCTGTGGATACGAACTCGCCGTTGTTGATTGTGGCGGCAAGTTTCTTACCCGTCGAACCGGTGATGCGGACAGCCGGCACAAGCAAGAGGTTGGACGTCGCGCCGCGCTGCAGCGCCATTTCCAGCCGCACGTAGTAACGGTTATTGACGGGGTCGACGTTGGCATACATTTTTACCGACGAACCGCTTGCGAATGCCGATGCGAACTGCGAGTCGGAGGTGTTGACGGTATATGTCCTTCCGGTTTCTGCAATCTGGTAGGAGGTAGACTGTCCGTTGCCGGTATTGTAGAGAAGGAATTCAAATTTGAACGAATCGGAAGTGTTGTACCAGAACTCGGCTATCGAGCGTTCCTCGGGGTCGGTGACCGATATGCCGGTAATAGCCGAGGGTGCCAGGCGGTTGAAAGTGGCATTGAGCGCACAGCGTGTGGTGCCGTCGTTACCGGCGGCCACTACGATTATCGCGTCCTCGCCCAATCCGGCAAGATAGCGGCAGAACGACGATGTGCCGTCATGCGGACCGGCTACCGAGCCGAGCGACAGGTTGACCACCGCAGGCTTGTCGACCGATTTGGCATATTCAATCACTTTCTCCACGCCGTCCAGGATGTTGCCGTCGAAGAGGTAGCCGCCGCACATCACGATGTCGGAGCCGCTCGCGAGGCCGTAGTAAGGCATGGGCATGCCGTTGTACACGCGGCCTGACAGACCGTAGTTGCCGGTTCCGTTATATCCGCCGGCCATGATTGAGGCCACGTGGGTGCCGTGGGTCCAGCTGCTGTTGTCGCATCGGAAACCGGCAATGGCGTCGGGAGTGAGGTATGATGCGTTGGGCGAGCCGGCGCTTGTGGTGCGCATATAGGTATACACGGCCTTGACGCGGTTTTCCGACAGATCTTCATTGCGGAACGCTACATGGTTGGGGTCGATGCCCTGGTCCATGAGACCGGTCACCACGCCTTTGCCGGTGTAGGCCTGCGTGAGACCGGCACCCGTGCCGTCGAGCACGCTCTCGGCATTGCCCGAGGTGCGGGCGAAATACATCATCGGGCGCTGCTCGCGTCCGGTCTCTATGCTTATCACACCTGGAAGTTGCGCCATCGCCTCAATCTCTTTGACATCGGCTGTCACGATGGCCACATTATTTCTTACGCTACCTGCTTCGATGCCGAGCCGACGGATAGCGTCGATTGTCGCGTCGCCGTCAACGCTTACTATCAGTGTCGCTTTGACATCGGCTGTGGAAGTGGCTCCGCTGCCCAGCGTGGCTGCCTGGCGGTAGTTCTCCACAAGCGATGCCGCGCCCATGTCGTATTTCGACTGGCACACGCCGATTACAGGCGTCAAAATCAAAGTTAATCCAAATACTTTTTTTAACATATCTGTTGCAGTTATTAACGACAATCAGCGAGTCGACGGCTACGTGGCCGTGACGACTCGCTTATTGTCAGTGTTTATAGGGGATGGTGTCCTCTATCGGGTTATTTGTCAGAGTGATTTGGTTTCCGATAGGAATACGTTGCAGGGAGCGGCCCATCCTCCGCGTGCTTTCTCTTTAGCGCGGGGAGTAAGAGTGAGGGGACCGTTGCCGTTGAATACTTTGGCGGGAGCTTTCTTTGCCGTGAGTCCGACGGGTGCGTCAGGCATTACGAGCTGCCATTCAAAGTCACCCCGGTTGAGCCCCTGAAGCTGGCCGTTTACTACAAATCCGTAAAGGAGATTGCCCGGAGCCGAATAGATGATACCGTCCTTATAGGTGTCGTTGACTCCTTGTTTGATGATATCCTCGATTGACGTGTCGTTGACCGACAGGTAATAGGCAAAGTTTGTGATATACAAAGAGCCTGCCGAACCGAATGAAAGACCTGTAGACTGGAGTTCCATCATCACGCATTCGGGATTTGTAGTATCGAGTTCGATATACTTGTCGCCGCTGTAGTCAACACCGTAGGGGCATACGCCGGCTTTCCACGGGTTCATGATGCGGAACATGTTGGGGTCGCCGCCGAACTGACGTACTTCAACACTGTAAGTAGGAAGTTCCTCATTCTCATCTTCCATCATTGCAAGCGGATAGAGGATACCGTCGGTGAACTGTCCTGTACCGATTGTAGCCCACACGGTCGAGGGGTCGACATATTCCTCCGCGCCCGGCATTATGATGCGGAACAGGCCGTCGGTATTTGCATAATACAAGCTGGAATTATTGGCAAATGAAGCCACCATCTCCTTAGCTCCGAAAGTAATGTTACCCTGAAGCATCTTACCGGCATATTGTACATAGTTCGGGTTATTATTTAAGAGATAATAGTTGAAGAAAGAGCTCAGATATATCTCCCCGTCAGCATCAAGAGTCAGACCGGTATAATAATACATATCGGAGCCTTTATAACCGAGAGGCATACCTTTCTTATCGCACATATACACCATTTCCGGATCGCTTATGTTGAAATACATATAGTGATGCTTGCTCGAATCATAGTCGCCATACATCGAATACGGCCATGCCTCTCCGTAAGGATCAACTACACGTATTATATTCTCACTTTCAGGATGGTGCTGAATTGTAACCTCATAATCAACAGGATCAAGTCCATAGAGCGACGCAACGAGGTCGTCGCAGAAGATGGCCTTATCCACCTCATTGCCGTTCTTGTCAATTCCCGTAACTGTAATCCATGTTTCGTAAATCAACGGATATGTGACTGTCTGAAGTGCGTACGGTGTGTTGGCGCCGTCGGCAAGTTTCAATGACAGTTCATAATCAGCATTGGGTTTGATTTTAGCCGGATCAACGGATACGGTGATCGTAGTTTCCATCTCGCCTTCAGTAAAACTTACAGATTCAGGCACTGTAAGTCCATCGGTTTCAGGAGTTACGGAATATGAAAGGGGAACGGTGACCGAGCCTTTGTCATCGGCACGGTAAACGGGCACCTGATATTCCGTTACAGTTTCATCAAATACTATATCCCCACTATTTTCAAGCGAAAAATAAGCCGCGGGAATCTCAACCGCAGGTGCGGGGGTATATGTCGGCTCGTCATCTGTGCAACCGGTGAAAGCCAGAGCGATGCCGACGATACCGAAATAGTTTAATATTTTATTCAGTTTCATTGTAATATCCATTATTAAGCATCTTTGAACAAATCACCGGTGTTGGGATTAAGCCATCCCTTCACACCCATATTGTATTGTGCTTCCGACTGCACAATCGGCCAGTTCAGCCAGCAAGGACGGCCAACGGTATTGAACCGCGACGTGGCGGGCCAGTTAGTGCCCTCATATTGGCGGGTGACTGACTTATTGAGTCGCTTGTAATCGAAGAATACCTGACCTTCACCCCAGAGTTCGATACGCTTCTGGAGGAAACATTCGTCAATTATACCCTCCTTGTCATTTGCAACGCAGGTATAGGTCTTATAGCGGTAGGTGCGCACGAAATTCTCAAGCAAAGACTTTCCCTGGGCCGGTGAAGTCTGTGCGGTAGCCTCGGCCTCGATAAGATACATCTCCTCAACGCGCATAAGGGGGATTGCGGTAGAGAATGCATTCTGACGGTTGTCCATATCGCCCAGACCGGGACGGAATTTGAAACCTACATAATCGGCAATCCGCTGTCCCTTCTCTTCCGACAGGAAAATTTCCTTACCTGACAAAGCCGATCCCTCGGGAGCCTTGAAGAGCAGTTTGCGCCAGTCGTCGTTGGAAATCTGCTGATAAAGCATGCGGTCGATAGAAATCGAGCAGCGCAGCTGACCTGAATAACCGATATTGCATTCCGGGATCATGAACGCACCCCAGCAGGCAGCGCTCTGCACCACATCATTATTTGATTCCTGCTGCAGACCCCACATCCAGGCGGAAGGAGACATTGAGTTGAATCCTTTCAACTGGTCGGTGAACTCAGCCTGAGTAAGGGGCTGTGCTCCCGAAGTGGTTATCGCCTTCCGGGCATATTCCGCTGCCTTGGGATAATCCTCATCCCACATGTATACGCGGGCCATCAGGCCGTAGACTACACCAAGGTCAGGGAGCAGCTTGGACGAACGTGCTACGTGCGATGACTGGAACAGCATCTCTGCCTTTGTAAGATCCGCGATAAGGAAATCGCGCATTTCGTCGTGTGTCAGACGCGGATTGTTGGCTTTTTCCTCTTCAGTCATTCCCGGAGTGCACACCGGTACCGTAAGACCGGTGACATCGTTACCGTCGCTGTTAATCGGACTGACAGTCTCGTTGGGCAGGAATTCGTAAGTGCGCGCCATATCAAGATAGGTCGAAGCGCGATATGCCAATCCCTGGGCAAGAAGGTTCTGCAACACCGGTTCTTCGGTATTCTCATCGATCTGGCCGATGAGGTTGTTGCAGGCCTGAACCTGGAAGTTGTAATAGTACCACTGGCTTTGGCAAAGGAGATACTGGTCGTTCATCGCAATCGTAGCATTCTGCGCCCAATAAAAATGCTGGTAGCCATTATAGTTCTGGAGGCAGTCCTGAGTCTGGAGATTACGGATAATCATACGCGACGGATAGCCGAAGTCGGTCTGTCCTCCATCCCAGATGTTATTCTTTATCATATAACCGGGCATACCGTTCGCAAGACTGCTGAGCGCTTTCGACGATTCGGTAAGCTGCTCGTCTGTCAATCCTGAGGTCGGGAAGGTCTCTTCCATACAGGAAGTGAGCGCAAAAGAGCCAACCGCAAGAATAAGTGCAGATTTTATTATATTTTTCATAATTATATTAATCTTACATTAAATTAGAAAGTGAGAGTAAGACCGCCTGTGATAGTACGTATGGGAGAGTAGTAGGCGTTGGTGGTTGCTCCCGAGAAACTCTGGCGCGGGTCGAGACCCTGACGTTTTGACCAAAGCCATACATTGTCGGCGCTTACGTATACACGAAGTTTCGCAATCTGGACTTTCTCCGTTATTGAGCGGGGAAGCGTGTAGCCCAGGTTGATGTTCTGAAGGCTCAGGTAAGACCCACTTACGAGGAAGCGGTTGGATGTAGAGATATCATCGTCGCCATAGTTCCAGCGGGGAATATCGGAATTGGGATTTTCCGGAGTCCAGGCATTGAATATATCGGCGTGGAATGCGCCGCCGAGGTTGTTGGCATTAGGTGTCATCATGTATCCCTTGTAATTTGTATCCATCACCTTGCCGCCGAGAGAGTAGGCGAAGTCGATAGAAAAGTCTAAATCTTTCCAGCGGAGTGATGTGCCGAAACCGCCATATACGTCGGGGTCGGGTGTCCCGTTAAGATATTGGGTAGGATCGCCATTCGAGTCAACCTTTACGCGGGTAGGATTGCCATCCTCATCGACGGCATCTTTCCAGTAAAGTCCGACACCGGTCTCCGGATCAACTCCGGCCCAGTCATAGCAGTACCATGTGTAGCGCGGAAGACCCTCGCCCATGAAATAGCCTGAAGAGGGAACACCGGCATGGCCTTCGATGATGTTTCTCTTGCTTGATTCGGGAAGCTTGGTGATACGGTTCTTGAACCAGGTGAGGTTGAGGTTGAGGCCCCAGGTCCAGTCCTTGGTGGATATGACTGTACCGTCCAACTGCATTTCGATACCGTAGTTGCGCATGTTGCCGAAGTTCTCATAGCGATTGGAGAAGCCGCCCGAAGAGGCGATCGGACGCGAATAGAGCATATCGGAAGTGTTGCGGAGGAAGTAGTTGATCTCACCGTTCAAACGGTAATTGAACAAAGAGAAGTTGAAACCGGTGTAGAACACACCGTTCTTCTCCCAGGTGATATTCGGATTACCCATGGTAGAGCTGACAGTAACACCTGCCTGACCACCGGTATTCACAACGAAATAGCGGTTGGTGTACAGATAATTGCCGATACCGTCATTACCCTGTTCACCGTATGACACCTTGAACTTAAGTTCATTTACCCAGTCGACATTGAAGAATTTTTCTTTCGAGATAAGCCAGCCGGCACCGAGCGACCAGAAGTTGCCCCAACGGTGCTTGGGATGGAAACGTGATGAAGCATCACGACGGAACGAGAAGTTGGCGAAATACTTTGAGCTGTAGTCATACTGAGCCTGAAGAATCCAGCCCTCATTGTTGTAAGCGCCCGACGAAGAATCCATCGTACCGTCAATCACGGCAGTGGCAAGTTCATGCAGGTCGGGCGAGAACATCTGGGTGCGGTAGGCTTCCAGTGAATTAGTGCGGAGATAAGAGTTCTCATGTCCGAACAAAGCCGATATATTATGCTCGCCGAAAGTGCGGTTCCAGTTCAACAGCTGCTGGTAAGTCGTCTCCGTGGTTCGGCCGTGGGAGATATCGACACGTCCGCCATCAGCTTTATATTGACCGAAGTATGGGTTCTGAACAGCCTGCCCCCTGTATTCATCAATATAAACTTTATTTTTTGAGGTGAATTTGAATCCGTAAGGCAGACGTACCTCGATTACACCTGACGCCGACATAGTGTTGCCGGTAACGTTGTTTGTATTGTACAGCGCCTGTGACACACCGTTGGAGTTACCGAAGATCGGACGTTCCAGGCCTGCGTTCTCTCCATTACCGTAATCATAAAGTGTCAGGCCGTCCTCGTTGTGCATAATCCGGCCACTTGCATCGCGTATGTACATCGGATAGATCGGTGCGATTTGTGTCGCGATAGCCAGCGGACTCGCAGTCGAGCTTTCCGAGCCGTCGGCTGCCATCGAGTTGTTGTCATAATGAGAATATGACATGTCGCCTGAAACCTTTAACCAGGATTTGATTTGTGAATCTGCGGCAAGTCGGCCGGTGAAACGCTCGTAACCGGTATTTTTTATGATACCCTTGTTATTAAGATAACCGAACGACGCATAGAAGCTTGTGCGGTCATTCGCATTGCTCACAGATACGTTGTATTCCTGACGGAGGCTTGAGCTGTAGGTCTCGTCAAGCCAGTTGTCGGGCTGTATGTAGTAACCGTTTACCACACGACCCATTGTCGCATTGGGATTGATCTTGCCGTCAAGACCGATGAACATCTGTGCATTTGGCACATTGAACACCTGGTATCCCAGACCCATACCCTCGGAAGTTATCATATTTCTATTGGCCAGAACACATGCTTGCTCGGGAGATACTCCGGTCGACAGGTAGTAATTGTTCAACGCCTTATAATATGACTCGTAGTAGAGCGACGGATTGTTGATTGTGTTGTAATCCTGCGTAGCACGGGTATTGACACCCCATTTGGCGTCAACGGTCACAGTACCGTTTGAACCTGCCTTGGCTTTCTTGGTGGTGATGAAAATCACACCGTTGGCGCCACGTGCGCCATACAGGGCGTTGGCCGTTGCATCCTTCGATATAGTCATTGACTCGATATCATTGGGGTTGAGGGCTGAGATGTCGCCGCTGAAAATAATACCGTCCAATACATAAAGAGGTGCGTTTGAGGCATTGAGTGAAGATGTACCGAGGATACGGATTGCCGACGGTCCACTGCCGGGCTGACCTGATGCATTCATTATCTGCATGCCGGGAACCTTTCCGGTAAGAGCATTGAGCACGTTGGTAACCTGAGTTTTCTCAATCTCGGCCGAACCTACCACAGTGGCCGAGCCGGTGAAGGCCTGACGGGTAGAAGTGCCGTAACCTGTGACAACCACGTCAGAAAGCATTGTAGTGGCCGGTTGGAGCTTTATCACCATCTTTCCGGTGGTAATGTCGACGGTCTGTGCAATCATACCGATGTAGGACACTGTCAGTTTAGTGACATTCTTCGGCACCGAGAGGGTGAAATTACCGTCAATGTCGGTTGCGACGCCGACACTTCCGCCAACGGGCTGAACCGAGGCTCCGGGGAGCGGCTCATCGTCGGCTGCCGACACGACAGTACCGCTTACCGTACGGTTCTGGGCCATGGCCACAGCCGACGCAAGCACAACTGTCATGAGAAGTAAAAACAGTTTTTTCATACTAAGTAATTAATTAGACAATAAAATATAATAATGATTTGATAATCAGCTATTTATGTTAGCAACTCACGTCCGCCTCTTACCAAGAAACGGACATAACAAGTTATTGCACTGGCAATCAGTGCAATAACTTGCTGCGAATACACATTAATTATATATGGAAATTGCTATACAGTGTGACGGCGTTTTTGAAGGTATGCCATTAGGGAAACAGCTTTGCTGCAGCCGCAGGACTATCTGATTTAAGGCATTATGGGGGTCAAATCAAAATGTGAAACGCGTTAAAAAAATTTGGATATGCAAAATGAATAAATTCGGTATATCGGACAATTTTTAACGTTTGATTATCAAATCATTACAAAAAAATATTAAAAAATTCAATATTTACGGATTAAATGTCAAAATGTTAACGCCTAAAAAAAATATGCTTACATTTGTTTAAAATTCAGGTATTTTTGCTATCTTTGCGAACTATCCGTCCGTTTCTTGGTAAGAAACGGGTACGAAACATATAGACAAACAGTTGATTAACAAATCATTATTATATTTTATTGTCTAATTAATTACTTAGTATGAAAAAACTGTTTATTTTTCTGATGACTGTCATCTTGACATCTGTCACGGCTATAGCTCAGGACGGAATCATCAAGGGTACGGTCGTTTCAGCGACTGACGGTGAGCCCCTGATTGGAGCTGCTGTCGTAGCTGAGAATGGACAAGGTGATGCTACCAATATCGAGGGTGAATTTTCCCTGAGGGTAGCTCCGGGTACTATTCTCAAAGTTTCATACCTGGGCTATGCCATGCAGAGTGTTGCTGCAGCTGACGGTATGGTGGTTCGTCTCCAGCCCAATGAGAATTCACTTGACGAGGTTGTGGTAACCGGTTACGGTACCGCAAAGAAACTTGGCTCGTTCGTGGGCGCCGCGTCTGTAGTCGGCTCAGCGCAGATCGAAAATACTCCGGCTGCGAGCTTCGTCGACGCCCTTCAGGGTGCGGTTCCCGGTCTCGGTATTTTCTCCAACACCGGTGAGCCTGCTTCCGCGCCCGCCAATATCAATATCCGTGGCTACAGCTCTTTGGAATTCAGCGTTACGCCGTTGTTCATACTTGACGGTTCACCCGTTTCATCGGCAGTGTTCACATCGCTCAATCCCAACGACATCGAATCAATCACGGTGCTCAAGGATGCAGCCTCGACTGCTATATATGGTTCACGCGCAGGTAACGGTGTCATCGTCATCACTTCCAAGAAAGGTAAGTTAGGCGAGAGCGGAAAAGTTACAATACGTGCATCCGTGGGCTGGTCGGCTCCTGTAGAAAGTGGTATAGAGATGATGAACTCTCAGCAGTATCTGAAGTTCCGTGACGATATGACCGAAGCGTTCGGATCTCCCAAACTTGACGGCATACAGCGTGATCTCATTACAAAATACGGTATCGATACTGACTGGCGTGACGAGATGATTAAGTCAAATGCACTTACTTACTCGTTTGAAGCAGCTGTGCGCGGTGGCAGCGAGAAATCCAACTATTTCCTGTCGCTTGGCCACTATGACCAGGACGGTCTTATCGCCAAGTCAGGATTGCGTCGTGAGACACTCCGTGCCAGCTTCAATGCTGATGTAAAGCCTTGGCTGCGCGTTGGTTTCAGCGGCAACCTCGCGTATGAAAAATATGAAACCAACTCTACAGCTGCGCAAGCCGGCCGTTTTTATACCAACGGTCCTATTTTCCAGGCTTATTATGCGCTTCCTTACGAGTCGCCCTATCTCTATTCATTTGATGAGACCGGAAATATAAGCTTTGGCGAAAAGGCCAATTGGCTCAAATACTCATTAGGAGGTCAGCCTAATGCCAATTTCGTGTCGGCGCTCAACACCGGAAGTACCAACCAGGTCACCATCAATGCATCGATTTTTGAGGAGATACGTCCGATAAGGGGTCTCGTGCTCCGCGCACAGCAGAGTGCCTATGCCTACGACCGTCGTGCCTCCACACGCTGGAACGCTACCGAGGACTATGAACTGCCTATGGGTGGCAAAACGAACTTCGGCCAATATACTGAACGTATTTCGGGCGAGTCATTCGGACGTCTTTATCAGTTCACCTACACCAACACAGCAGAATATACCAATAAAATAGCTGACGATCATGAGTTTACCCTGCTTCTTGGTCAGGAGTCAATCATCAATCGTACCAACTCATTCGGATTAAGCACGGAAGGTCAACCGTCTAATGACCTTATGCTTATCACCAACGGAACGTCAGTCAAATTGGACGATTTATCACAATCGATAAGTGAATATGTCGTTAACTCCTACTTCCTCACTGCTGACTATAATTTCAATGAGCGATATTATTTTAACGGTTCGGTACGTAGGGACGGATGCTCCAAGTTCGCGCCGCAGCACCGCTGGTCCACATTCTATGCTTTGGGATTGATGTGGAATGCCAAAAACGAGTCTTTCCTCAGCCCCATCACCTGGATTGACGCCTTGCAGGTGCGCGCCAACTTCGGTACAGCCGGCAACTATTCCGGTCTTGGCGACTTCGCCTGGCACGGCGCGCTCGGCACTGGCACGAACTATCACGGACAGCCTACAATGGGACTAACTTCTCCTTCCAACCCCGACCTGACCTGGGAAACGATCCAGCAGTTCAGCGCAGGTGTCAACTACAGCCTCTTCAACCGCCGCCTTTACGGTACGGTCGACTACTACATCAAGGACACTAAGGATCTTATCCTCGATGTGCCCTATAGCTACACTACAGGATGGTCGTCCAACATCACAAATATCGGTTCGTTGCGTAACTCAGGTGTGGACTTTGAAATCGGTTCCGACCTCTACCGCGACAAAGACTGGTATGTGGGCATAAAGGCCAACTTCAACTACAACCATGCCGAAGTCGTAGAACTCTTCAACGGACAGACTGAATACCGTCTTGACGATTACGGTCTGGTATATGTTGTCGGAGAAAATCCATTCCAGCTCAATGCAGTGCGCTATGCCGGTGTCGACAAACGCGACGGCAAGTGCATGTGGTATGACAAAAACGGCAACCTCACCAAAGTATATAACGAAGAAGACGCCGTCAATCTCGGTAAGGCATGGCGTCCGTCGTGGACCGGCGGTTTCGGCCTAAATGTGGCATGGAAGGGTCTCGCGCTGCGCGCCGACTTCACCTGGGCTGCCGACAAATACATATACAACTGGGCTTATCAGCAGCTGGCCTCCAACCTGTCGTTCACACAAGGCAACCAGAGCGTCAAGATGCTCAATACCTGGACTCCGAACAATCCGGAGGGAACGATGCCGGCCATCACCGAGGCTATTCAGGGTGATACCCGTTATCTCGAAAACTCTTCATACCTGCGTATGAAAAACATCACTGTCAGCTACAATCTCCCCAAAAGCTGGCTCAAGAAGGTCGATATGAGCGATGTCACCTTCCGCTTCACAGGCCGAAACCTTCTGACTTTCACGTCTGACGAGTTCACCGGTATCGATCCCGAATATGTTGGCAATGGCGTGCGTCTGCAATATCCCAATACCCGCCAATATGAGTTCGGTGTAGAAGTTTCATTCTAAAATTTGAGATGATTATTATGAAAAAGAAATATTTATCGATAATAGCGGGGACTGCCGTAATCCTGTCGTCATGCGACATGGACACAAAGCAGCAGGGTGTGATTGATGACACCGAACCGCTTACTTTTGAATATGCCACCAATGTGCGGAATTACACGGTCTACAACAACCTCCGCAGTATGTCGGTAGGCGCGTGGGTGTACAATACCGAGCTTCAGCTCGACCAGTTCATCGGCATGTCGAACAACGGCGGTCGTGGCGGAAATATAGCCAACGGCTTCCTGAACTCATCCACAGGCGAGTTTGACGGTCCGTATCAGTCATGCTATACAGTAATCTCACGTTGTAATTTCCTTATCCCCAAGTGTGAGGAACTCGTTGCCGGGGCTAACGAAATGCAGGCACAGGAATTGAAAAAGTATATTGCCGAAGCAAAGTTCACACGAGCATATGCCTATTTCTACCTTCTCGACCACTATTGCAATACAAATGACGCTGTAAGCAATGCGGAAACCTCACTTGGATTGCAGATTGTGACTGAGTACGAGCCTACCGGTGACCATTCAAAATATCCCGGCCGTTCGTCGCTCAAAGCTTCAATCGAATTTATCGAGAGCGACCTTGCCGATGCATTTGACGGTCTGACGGAGTATGAGACAACTGTAAGCGACGCACAGTGCGTGGCCGGTGCAAATTATCTGTCATCATACGCCGTAGCAGCTCTTCAGGCACGTATGGCTCTCGCCATCGGCGATAACGAGACCGCCGTCAGCAAAGCCCAGTATGTGATAAGCAATCCGAACTACCAGCTTGCTACCGGGGAGGATTACGTGAATATGTGGTACGACGAGAATGTCAGTGAGCTTATCTTCGCTCCGTATGTCGATGCGGGCGAGATCAGCAACCAGCAGTCGTTCTCTACCTGCCAGGGCTACAATTACTGGTGGACTGATCCCGCTCAGTGCGACTACATCCCCACTCAGGAATCGATTTACAGCCTTATAGAATATGAGGATGCGGAAGGCTATATCAATGATGTACGCTTCGTGGCATTCCTCGGAGGACAGCCTTATGTTCTCAATGTGGAAGGCGGACAGTCAAAGACGTATGTTTTCCAGAAATATCCCGGTAACCCGGCACTTGATACCGGTACTGCAATGTATGACAATACGCCGAAACCATTCCGTTTGAGCGAGCAGTATCTCATTCTTGCAGAGGCAGGCATACTTTCCGGAGCTCAAAGTGTAGCACAGAAGGCTATCAGCGATCTCGTACACGCACGTCTGATAGATCCCTCGGCCATGCCTGAAATCACACTGTCAGGTTCCGACCTCCTTCAGTTTATCCGCAACGAGCGCTCGAAAGAGCTGATGGGCGAGGGATTCCGTCTGAGCGATCTCCGTCGCTGGCAGCAGGGCTTCAACCGCAATCAGCCTTATGACCTTAACCCGGCTGTCGCGGCTACCCGTTCAATCAATGGCCTCAATGTAGTTTATGACAATGACGATTACCGTTTTGTCTGGGCTATTCCTCAGGCCGAGATTAATATCAATCCCAAACTCAAAGGACAGCAGAATCCCGGTTACGGTAATTAATCAGCCAATACACAACGAATAATACAATATGGTTATGAAACTTAAATATTTAGCATTATTGTCGCTTGGTGCTCTGGCCGTAACATCGTGCTCCGACGATGACAACGACTTCAACACAGGCAAAGATGTGACAGTAGACCTTGCGGAAACCACAATACGCGTATCCGAGGATCAAGTATCTTCTACATCCTACAACTATATACCTGTTGTGGTCAAAGGTGAGACCAACGGCCCGGTACAGGTCACAGTCGAAGTTCTGCCTTATGGCGAGGAACCGGCAAAGGCGGATGTGAACTATGTGTTTACCGCATATACCATCACTATCCCTGCCGGTGAAACTACCGGACGGTTCCAGTACTACCCCAAGAGCAATGACGAAATGAACAATGACCGCTCGTTTGAGGTAAGGATTGTTGATGTCAAGGGAGCTTCGATAGGTGAACAGAATAGTACAATTGTGACACTTGTCGACAATGAAGGACTTATTCCGGTTTACTATTCCGGTCTTGCCGGTGCATGGAACGGTGTTATGGAGTCTACCTACGACGGTCCGCTGGCGCAACCCTTTACTATTGTTACTGAACCTGAGGGGACAGATGGATATGGCAGAAATATTACACTTGTTGACTTCCCTGCGTCAGGCATGACTACAAAAGCCACGTTCAGCATTGACGGTGTCACACAGGAAATATTCGTATCGATACCTTCAGGCCAGCAGGTAGGCACATTGAACCATCCGACTTACGGCTTAGGCAAGATAATGCTTTATCCGACAAGCGGCAACTCGTACACGACAGCAGCTTACAATTTTGCACTTAAATTCAACTTTGACCTTAAGTCGGGCGAATATGTGCAGGATCCCCAGTACAATTTCGGTGCTCTTGTGTCATTTGATGCCGGCATGATGATATATGATGCCTTCTCGGCAATGTCGTTCAATCGCAACTGACATTTGTCCTGACAATCAGTTACTTTTCAGGGGGTATTAGTACCCCCTGTTTTTTCTTTTTTAGATTATTGTTGAAATTTAAATATTGCTTTAAATGTACCATAAACGATTACTTTTAATGTCGGTAGTTTTGTTTTCGACATTGTCTGGTTTAGCCCAAAGCAAGATAAACCTGGCAGGAAAAGCAGAACTGAAAGAATTAAAATCCGCGGCGAAAATGAAAGGAGCCGACGCCGCACCGTCAATGATTGAAGCGATAGTCACATTCAACGACGGATGGGACAGGAATATATTAAATCAATTCGGCATTGAAAACGTCACCGATATATTTGAAAACGTAGTTACAGCGTCAATACCTGTCGACCGCATCGAGGCTTTCGCTGAAGCTGATTGTGTATACTATGTGGAGTTTGGTAATGAGTATAAACTGATGATGGACTTTGCCCGTCCGTCGGGAAATGTCACTGACGTACAGAATGGATTCGAGTATGGAGGTGTACCGGTATCATATACCGGCAAAGGCATAATTACCGGCCTTATGGATCAGGGTATCGATCCCAATCACGTCAACTTTGCTGACGCTGCGGGCAATAGCCGGGTAAGACAAGTGTTTGATTTCACCAAAAATATAAGTGCATCTACTGCAGCGGCTGTGAAGAGATTTACTACCGACAACAGTGCTGAGACTCACGGTACTCATGTTGCAGGAATTATGGCCGGTTCGTACAACCGTGCGGGAGAATATACCTATATGACCGGTGTCAGTGACCGATTTCCGCAAAGCGCCGAGGGTGATATACCTTATTATGGAGTTGCCACCGGTTCGGATATTGTAATGTGCTCCGGAGTGTTTACCGATGCGAATATACTCAAAGGTGTAAAGGCAATAGTTGACTACGCAAAAGCAGCCGGCCAACCCGCAGTAGTCAATCTGTCTTTGGGGTCCAATAACGGTGCGCATGACGGATCCGGTACACTCGAACAAAATATATCTCGATATGCCCGGGAAGCTGTTATCTGTATAGCAGCGGGAAATGAGGGCGACCATGACATGTTTGTCGGCAAGAAGTTTGTTGACGGCGACACTGAACTCAAAACAATCATCGTCGACGGCAAATCTTCGGGTATCGATATATGGACCAATGGCCCGGATCCGGTTAGTGTCTCCATCGGTTTTTATGCCTCGCTCACCCGACGGTTTACTCCGGTTGCCACTGTCACAGATGCCGGGCAGAGCGTCAATGCAAATTCCTCGTTCACATCGTCAATGACGGGCGCATGTTCACTATCATCGGAAGTCGACAGGCTCAACAACCGTTTTCATGTGCTTGTTTCGGGCACTTTCCAGCCGGGCACCAACAGGAATAGCGTTGCATTGGTCATCGAAGGTAAGCCCGGACAGGAGGTATATGTCTATGGCTTTGGAGATCTGTCGACATCTTTCACATCAAATAGCATCAGCGGCTTCACTGACGGTACAAACGACGGTACAATCAATGGTCTTGCCTGCGCGGAAGGTGTGATAGCGGTCGGCTCGTACAACAGCCGGACATCATGGCCTACATATGCCGGAGGTTATACTTTCGGAAATAGTTTCAGAGTCAATGAAATGAGCCCATTCTCTTCTTACGGCACGACATATCAGGGCGCATCTTTGCCCCACGTCAGCGCACCGGGTGCAGCCATCATCTCATCGCTCAACAGATATTATACCAACAGTCTCGGAACTACGTCTCTCAATCGCGAGACGACGGCAAAGGTCGTCCCGGCATCCGGCATGACCAATTGCTGGGGCGAGATGCAAGGTACCTCAATGGCATGTCCGTTTGTTTCGGGTACCGTGGCGCTATGGCTTGAGGCTGACCCTACACTTACGGCCGACCGCATTATCGAGATTTTCAATGAAACCTCGGTGAGACCGACGTCGTCTGACCCTCTTGTTCTGAAGCAATGGGGTGCCGGTAAGATTGACGCGCTGGCGGGAATCAAGAAGGTGCTTGACGATAAGGCAAGTGTCGGAGCGATATTCGCCGACGACGAGCGCAATTTTATCCTGACTCCGGTCGACGGCGGTTACAACGTCTATGTGGCCGGCGAGTCGGCGCTCGACGTCACGCTGTATGATGCGTCGGGTCGCACCGTGGCTACCGTATCGGCCGAAGGCAATACCGTCGATGTCGACACTTCGTCGCTGCGCCCGGGTGTATACATCCTGTCGGCGCAGGGCAACACCCAGCGTCACACAGCCAAAATCGCAGTGAAATAACCCGCTGCGACCTGACAAAACAAAGGCACAACAGCCTTGACTAAAGAACAAAATTTTTATTGTACTCCTGTTGATGCTGTTGTGCTGTTGTTAATACAGAATCAACAAATGAACAAATGCCTTGACAAATACTCTAATATAGTTCAGGAGTGAATACGCTTTTGTTACTCTGTCAGGGCTTTTGTGATTTTGTTTGAAACATATATACTTTCCGCGGTTGAAAACCGCGGCTACTATGCTTGATTCAGACTTAGTAGCCGCGGTTTTCAACCGCGGAAAGTATTTTTAGAGGGCTGCTATATTATTGGTATGGTTATATGGCCGGTCAGCAGTATTTGCTGAAGTCGGCGTTGCGCATGTCGCCTGTCTCGTTGAAGGCGTTGTGGAATGCGAATGCGGCTGTGAGCGCATGGGGGGTCTGACCGCCCTTGCCGAGCTTCATGTAGTCTCGCAGGAGGCCTTTGTAGTCGGGATGCGCGCAGTTCTCGATGATTCTTTCGGCGCGTTGTACGGGGTCGAGGCCGCGGAGGTCGGCAATGCCCTGGTCGGTCACGATGATGTCGACGGAGTGTTCCGAGTGGTCGGCATGCGCCACCATCGGCACGATGTTGGAGATTAAGCCGCCTTTGGTGACGGAGGGGCATGAGAAGATGGAGATGTAAGCGTTGCGGGTGAAGTCGCCCGAGCCGCCGATACCGTTCATCATCTTGGTGCCGAGCACGTGGGTCGAGTTGATGCCGCCGAAAAGGTCGGCCTCAAGGGCGGTGTTCATCGATATGACACCGATACGGCGTATTACTTCGGGATTGTTTGACAGCTCGGCGGGACGCATGAGTATCTTGTCGGCGAACTCTTTCATGTCGGGGAAGAATTCTTTCTCGGTGTCGTCGCTGAATGTCATTGAGCAGGTCGAGGCGAATTTACATTTGCCTTTACGCATCAGGGCGAGCACGGCGTCCTGCATCACTTCGGTGTACATCATGAACGGGGGTATCTCCTTGTTCTCGCCGAGGTCGTAGAGCACGGCGTTGGCCACGTTGCCCACGCCCGACTGCAGCGGGAGGAATTCCTTGGGTATGCCGCCGCGGCGGTATTCGCGGAGGAGGAATGCCACGACGTTGGCGCCGATCTGCTTCGACACTTCGTCGGAAGCGGTGAAGGGCTTGACGCCGTCATACGACTTGGTGCGCACGATGCCGACCACCTTGTTCGGGTCGATTTTCAATACCGGCGAACCGATGCGGGCATTGGCTGCATAGATGGGTATCTCGCGACGGTAGGGAGGGTCGGCTGGGAGATATATGTCGTGCATGCCGTAGAGGGCCTTGGGAAGCGCTTCGTTAAGCTCGATGAAGATTTTGTCGGCGAGCTTGGCGTAGGTGGGGATATTGCCGACTCCGGTGCCGAGGATTACCTCTCCGTCGGGCGTTATGTCGGCGGCCTCTATGATGGCCCAGTCAACTTTGCCATAAAATCCGTAGCGCACTTCCTGAGCCATCTCCGACAGGTGACGGTCGTCGTAATGGCAGTCGTGGGAGTTGATGCGCTTGCGGAGGTCGGGCACATTCTGGTAGGGCGCGCGGAAATTGAGCGCATTCGCACGTGAGAGCGCTCCGTCGACATGGTCGGAAGTAGAGGCTCCGGTAAGGAGATTGATTTTGAACGGACGCCCTTCGGCATGCTCACGCTCAGCCTTTGCGGCTATTGCCTCCGGGATGAATTTGGGAGTACCGGGAGCAGTAAATCCGGATAAGCCTACCGTGTCGCCGTTTTTGAAATGCTCGGCGGCCTCGGCAGCTGTCATGTAATCAAATGCCATAATGATTCTGCGGTTTATAATTTTTTTCTAAAAGGAACAAAACAGAAATGCGGCTATGCACATTTTTTCAAATTCTGCGCAAATTTACACAATTATTTGGTTAAAGACAAAGTTTTTACCGATTTAGGCAATATTTAGTGCGATTTTCCCTAACTTTGCACAATAAATTATACCGCGCATGAACAACAACGCCAACTATTCCGACCGGAAATTATATATCGAAACTTACGGCTGCCAGATGAATGTGGCCGACACCGAGGTAGTGGCCTCGGTGATGAACACCGTGGGCTACGAGATAGCCGACACTGTCGACGACGCCGACGCTATCCTGCTCAACACCTGCTCGATACGTGACAACGCCGAGCAGAAAATCATCAGCCGCCTGCAGGCACTGCGGTCGCTGCGCCGCAAGTCGGGACGTCTCATAATAGGCGTCATAGGCTGCATGGCCGAACGTCTGCGCGACGACCTTATCGACAACCACGGCGTCGACATCGTGGCGGGTCCTGACGCATATCTCGACCTCCCCAACCTCTTCGCTTCGGTAGAAGCGGGGCAGAAAGCCATCAACGTGGAGCTGTCGACCACGGAGACCTACCGCGACATCATCCCGGCCCGCATCACCGGCAACCGCGTCAGCGGATACATCAGCATCATGCGCGGCTGCAACAATTTCTGCTCCTACTGCATCGTGCCCTATACCCGCGGACGCGAACGCTCGCGTCCCGTCGACAGCATACTCCATGAACTCGACGACCTCCGCGCAAAAGGATTCAAAGAGATAACACTGCTCGGGCAAAACGTCAATTCCTACCGCTATGCCGACCCGTCGACAGGTGCGGAAGTGACATTCGACCGGCTGCTCGCCATCGTGGCCGAGGCCGCTCCCGACATGCGCATACGCTTCACCACCTCGCACCCCAAGGACATGACCGACGCCACTATCGACGTCATCGCCTCCTACCCCAACATCTGCCGCCATATCCATCTGCCTGTGCAGTCAGGCTCCGACAAGGTGCTCAAGCTGATGAACCGCAAATACACCCGCGCATGGTACCTCGACCGCGTCCGCGCCATACGCCGCCGCATACCCGACTGCGGCATATCCACCGACATGTTCACCGGATTTCACGACGAGACCGAGGAGGATTTCCTCGAAACGCTCTCGCTGATGCGCGAAGTGGGATTTGACGCCGCGTTCATGTTCAAATACTCCGAACGCCCCGGCACTCTTGCCGCACGCACTATGCCCGACAACGTGCCCGAAGATGTAAAAATCGAGCGTCTTAACCGCATGATAGCGTTGCAGAACGAGCTGTCGGCCGAATCAAACCGCCGTGACATAGGCCGCGAATTCGAAGTGCTCGTAGAGGGCGTGTCGAAACGCAGCACCGACCAGTTCGTAGGCCGCACCTCGCAAAACAAAACCGCCGTCTTCCCCCGCGGTAACCACCGCATAGGCGACACAGTCCGTGTGCGCGTCACCGGCACTACCTCCGCCACCCTCATCTGCGAATTAGCGGATGAACATGTATTGTAATAACCATGCATAAGTGTAAATAAGCATGTATATCATTTCATTTGTTACTTATATATAAAGTGTATTGAATAAAAAAACCTTATTTTATTCAATACAATGATATGATTGAATAAAATTCGCTATATTTGCAGTCTAAAACAGACTGTAATGAAAACAACGATACTCAATCAACGGGCAGAGCGAGACGAATTGTTGTCGCGACCTTATCAGCAACGCCATACCAAGTATGACGCTGATGAACTTTTGCAAAACCCGCTTATAAAACTTATAACCGGCCCTCGTCGCGTAGGTAAATCTGTTTTTGCCCTGTTGATGTTGCAAGGCAAGAATTTTGCCTACCTCAATTTTGACGACAACCAGTTGCTTGAAAAATGGGACGAGGATCTGGCAATATCGGCTCTTGATGATGTCTATCCCGATTATGATTTCATGCTGCTTGATGAAATTCAGAATCTTCCTGATTGGGATTTGTGGGTAAGCAAGCTATATCGCCGGGGGAAAAATCTGATAATCACAGGAAGCAATGCCAATATGTTGAGCAGTGAAATGGCAACAGTGCTGACAGGGCGTTATCTCCAGATTGAGATGTTGCCTTTCAGCCTTGATGAAACCATGAGGTGGAAAAACATCAGCCCTGACCGAGAGGAACAGGCTGCACAGGCAATAATGCTGGCAGATGACTATATGCGAAACGGCGGCTATCCTGAAACAATCCCTGCTCGTAGCATCACCAGGAGTTATCTTTCCACACTGTTTGATTCAATTCTGCTGAAAGATGTCGCCAAACGCCATAATGTAAGGAACACGACCGACTTATACAACCTTGCCACCTATCTGTTGTCAAATTTCTGCAATCCGATTTCAGCCAACGAACTTGCCGGAGAATTGGGGCTGTCAAGTGTAGCGACTACAAAGAAATTCTGCGATTATCTCAACGAGACTTACCTGTTCTTTTATTTGCCGCGTTTCAACAACAAGCTGAAACTGATGAACAAGGCGCCGAAAAAGGTATATGTCGTTGACAATGGTTTCGTGCAAAGTACGGCGTTCAATCTAAGTGAAAACCTCGGGCGCCTGTTGGAAAACCAAGTCTTTGTAGAACTCCTGCGCCGTGGCTATATCCCCGGTCAAACACTATTTTATTACCGTACCCGCAACGATAAAGAGATAGATTTCGTCACCCGTAAAGGCGCAAAAGTAGAGCAACTAATCCAAGTCTGCTACGACATGACTTCCGAGAAAACCCGTAAACGCGAACTCGACGCCCTTGTCGAAGCCGCCGAAGAACTCCACTGCGACGACCTTCTCGTCATCACAAACTTGCAAGAAGAAAAAATCGAGTGGAAGGATAAAGGAATAGTAGTAAAACCAGTTAGTCAATTTTAATTGAAAATGGACGCTATTTTATATGGTAACGGATTTAATCTGTTATAGGAAAATTGCCCTTCATGGCAAGAGCTTCTAACCAATATCTCTGATAAAGTTTGCCAATTTTTCTTTGTCGCCATTGAAGAATCTATATGAGATTGAATCAATAAGTTCTTTGATATATCCATCCTTCGTTATATTCGGGTAGTACAGGAACGGACGGGACTCATTGTCATGGCCAAGAAATCCAATTCTGTCAAGTTCACGGACGACCGTCGATATTGTATTGAAGTGCAGATGCCCGTCTATCAGAATAATCAGCCTGCTGACGGTCAAAGGTCCATGCTCCCAAATGAGAGCCATGACTTGCTCCTGCCTGTTTGATAACCTTTTCATTCTTTACTGAATCTTGAGTTATCAGTATTCTTCTCAATTTTCGGTGCCCGAAATCCTTTACCGGAATTGAACTTATATGTTATTCCAATTTTTGCAGTAATATAGCTTTTCGTATATGTCAGGCGGTCGTATCCGGAGGATTCAGTTCTGATTTTACTTTTCCGCTGTAACATGTTATCAACGCCCAAAGATACAGACCAATGTTGCCCAAACTGTTTCTGTAACGTAGGATTAAGATTTAGAATAGGGAATACCGTAATATTACCAATCTTCATTTTGGAATTATAGAAACAACTCATAGTAAGATTGAAGTTCCGAGGCAACGTGAATGTGGTGCTTGCCACAAGCTGAAGATAGCCGAATGTGTCGAACGCTCTCTTATCCGTGAGTTTCTGTGAAGTTATCATGTAGGTCAGACTGGCATACAGGTTCCACCATTTCGTTATGTTGATGAATCCATCACCATGAACGAATATATTGCGGTCTTTGCCCTCATTTCCCCATGTGAGATACAATCGCTCGGGATATTCGGGATTGGATGTAAACATTTGCCTGATTGGATTGTCGGTCATTGAATAGCCGGCGGCAACAGTGAATCTGCCGGCAAGAACAAAATCAAGACTGATGGCATCAGTAAAACTTGGAGTGAGTTCTTGATTGCCGACTGTATAAGTGTAGTCGGAAACTTGCCGAACAACAGGATTCAAAGAATGGAATGAAGGTCGCCGGATGTTTCTGTAATATCCCACTGCTACAGTGTAGTCGCCCTTTTCTGTAAGATTGTAGGAGATATTCGCATTAGGGAAAATATCAAATCTGTCTTTTGCAGTCACACCTCCATTGGTGCCGGAATATTCTCCTCGGATTCCTGCCTTGAATTTCCATCTTCCGGCTTTGCCGTTGGCGGTGGCATAAACTGCCGCAATGTTCTCGTCGTATGAAGAGTCAAAATCATACCTTGTATCAGACACCCATGATTCATCCTTTAAGAAATGATGGAATGAGCGGTTAGAAACATTATTGAAGGTGTATTTCACTCCAACATTGAGATTCCAGCTCATATTGAAGACTTTGTGGAAAGAGAAATCTGTCACGAAAATATTATAACGATTGCGGTTATCTGTATTGTAAACAGAGTCATTCTGAATATATGACCATCTCATTACATTGTCTTCTGTCGCTGAAGAATGTTGGTAATTATAATTGGAAATCAGTTTCAACACAGATCCTTTCTTATCTGTTGTATGTGACCAGTTAAATGCAACATTAAGATTGTGGAAACGGTCTTGACTTTCATACGTTCCAAATGTGCCATCTTGGACTTTCGGACTAGAAATCTCAGTTTCGGAATTTGATGTATGGCGAGTTTTGTCGGGGCTATAATCGAATTGCAGACCGATTTTATCCTTATCCGTCGGTTCATAGAACACTCCGAAGGAAACATTTCCTTGTATCGCTTTCTTTTTATGACGCGACACGCCGAACATCTCCTGTGATACAGAAGCGTTTGTCGATTCCTCGTATGAGGTATATCTGTCTGTCGGACTCCCGTTGACATTGCCGTTGAAATTGACAGTCCATTTTCCGGTATGCAGACTGAGATTGACAAAAGGGTTAATCCATTGTTTATATTCTCCGGCTGTCAGATTCAATCCCGCTGCACCGGTGAGTCCATCGACACGAGTGCGCTTCAAATTTATCTTTATGATACCGCCGGACAAGTCTGCGCTATATTCAGCCCCTGCCTTGGGAATAATCTCAATTGTTGCGATTGAAGATGACTGTATAGATTTGAGATATGTCATAAGTTGGTTGCCTGACATATTTACTTTCCGGTCGTCTATATAGACTGCCGTTCCACCTTGACCGTAAATAGAAAGACTTTCGTCAGTTGCCCATACTCCGGGAGCAGTCTTTAACAATTCCTGCGCGTCCTTATTGGCGTTTAATGGATTTGCCGCCACATTAAGCACAATACGGTCTGCTTCCCGTCTTATAAGCGAAGCTTTAACAACGACCTCCTGCAATGTGGTCGATGTCTGCTGCAGGACAATTCTACCCATATTTTGTTGGATGGATGTAAGGATAACATCATCATATCCGACAAAAGATACCCGGAGCCTATTACAGTCAGAACCAACCTTAATCTTGAAAAGACCGGATGCATTGGTGATACCTCCGCCAACGACAGAGTCATTTACAAATGCCGTAACATTCGCAAATTCAATCGGGATTGAGTCGGTATCCATAACAATGCCTTCAATCTCTCTTGCCGATGACAGAGGAATTGAGCACAGAAGGATAGTGAGGATTATTAATGCGCGTTTCATTTCTTTCTGAGTTTTTGTTCCTGTCCGATTTTATAGTTGAAAATAGCATTACACCTTCGTGCTTCTACGCCATGAGACCAATATTCCACGTTGTCCATATACTTTCCTAAATCATGTAGCTCAAAAAATGCACGGCGCAAGTTGTCGTCAATACCCATCTTTGAGGTGAGTTTATTTCTTGATTGAAAAATTGTGATCTGGGCTATCGGTATATCTCCATAATTATAGTGGTCCACTATCAGGAGCTGTTTCTTACCTTTATCATAATAGGTATAGGTATACATCTCAGTTGAATCCCTTGTCCAGTCTTCAATATCATCCTTGTTTACCCACATCGTGTACGGTTTTGCATCAGACATTGGTGAAGATATAGAAGAAGGTCTCAGAGGAGGCATGATGCCATTGGGCCTGACGAACATAGTATGCATGTGCGGGGCGTAGAAAAGAATTTCCGCGCTGTACAGATGTGCTGTTTGCAGTATATCCGAAAGAAACTTATCCATTCCGGGATACTTTGCTACGGAGTCCGCCGATGATATAATCAGCAATGGATCCGGGATAAGCACATTGCCGAAAGTCATGCGATAGGTGGTGTCCTTGTCGATTATCTGACCGTAGTAATCACTCACATGCCATTCGCGGTTCGAGAATACAAGACTCTTATGCGATGAGCAGCTTGCCATCAGCAGTATTGCCTCGACCATAGCAAAGGCGCATTTGATAAAAATGTTCTGTTTCATATAGGTTGGCGTTTATTTCTTTGCGAGCAAAGCATCTTCCGACGATTACTGTTGCAAAGTTAAGCAGCGAACTAACCCAATAGTCTTAGTTGAACCTCCTTTAGTCTTAATAAGTCTTAGCTTGAGCGGGTTTCTCATCAAATTTCACTAATTTTGTAGTATGAAACGCTTTAGAACTATCACAGCCATTTGTCTGACAGCCATCGCCATTATGGTTGCCGGTAATATATGGTATCTGTATAGTCTTTACAACTCGATAAAGAAACAGACATTACAGACCGTCAGTGAATGTGTGCGTCGCGCAGATATTCTCGAGATAATATCAAGGCTCAACGACACATCCCATGGTAATGACGATTCATTCATAAGGCTCACGCTTATGGTTCAGGGAGAGAAAACGCCAACCGGTGAATATGATTATCCAAACCTTCTGGATAATCTCAATCAGACCATGAGCCAATATTTCCATGCCATCGAGGAATCCGACAAGGGGATGGCCGAACGGAACTATGCCCGCCTTGACAGCATTTTTAAGAACGAACTCAGTAACTCCGGCTTATATCCCGAGAGGACTTCAATCTGTCCGATAGAGAGCAACGCTGATAAGTGCGACGGGCTATGGTCGATGGATTTTGCGATGACTGACAGTCAGCAGCCAATCTATAAAGTATGTTTCAGCCCAATGAACGGTCACATTCTACGTCAGATGTCCGGCATAATCTTAACATCGGCAGCCATACTTATATTGATGTCATTCCTTATATGGTATCTTCTTCACTGGGTTGGGAAGTTGCGAACTATTGAGCAGATGAAAGATGACTTTACCCATAATATGACGCATGAACTTAAGACTCCGGTTGCGGTAGCATATTCCGCTGCGGATTCCATGCTTCGTTATTATGACCAAAGTGACGAGGCGAGAAACAAGCAGTTCCTTAAAATTATCATGCAGAGATTGAGTTATCTGTCGGGAATGATTGAGAACATTCTCTCTATGAGTATGGAGCGGTTCAAAACTATGAAACTCAATATTGAGGATGTGGCGTTAAAACCGATTGTCGAGGATATTTCCGGAATGATGGAGCTAAAAGCCGCTAAACCCGTTGAAATATATATAGACCTCCCTGATAATCTTTCAATTCAGGCAGATTCATTGCACCTCGGCAATATTTTGTCGAATCTCATAGACAATGCGGTCAAATATTCAGGTGAGTCGGTAAAAATTTCAATCAAGGCGGATGCACACTCAATAACAATATCTGACAATGGTATCGGAATCGACAAGGAGAATCTTCCTTTCATATTCGATAAATTTTACCGGGTGACTTCGGGCGACCGTTATGAGGTCGGAGGCTATGGTTTGGGACTTTTCTATGTAAAACAGATAGTCGGGCTAATGGGTTGGAATATTGAGGTAGTAAGCAAACCTGGTCAAGGCACAAAGTTCACAATCAAATTTGACGGCAATGAGAAAAGATAAGGTATTGTTGGTTGAGGATGACTCGACCCTTTCATTCATAGTTCAGGACGCGCTGACTCGTGAGGGTTTTGATGTAGTATGTGCGCCCAATGGTGAATCCGGGCTTAAATTGTTCAAGGACACCAATCCGGATATAATCGTTGCAGATGTGATGATGCCCAAGATGGACGGTTTTGAGATGGTCAGGATAATACGACTTACGTCGCCAGCCGTACCGGTGCTATTCCTAACCGCGAGAACGGCTCTTGACGATGTAGTAAAGGGCTTTGAACTTGGAGCCAATGACTATATACGAAAGCCATTTCAGATTCTCGAACTTGTGGTGCGCATAAAAGCCTTGTTAAAACGCAATCAGCAACGCGTAGCTGAGGACACCAATCTCACAATCGGCGACTGTTCGCTTGATTTTGCATCCCAGCATCTTGCGATACGTTCTGAAACAATCGAATTAACACATACGGAAGCGGTGATTATTGATGAACTATTCCGTCATCCCAATGAAGTGGTCGAAGCAAGGACTCTGATGTATCGTATCTGGCAGAATGATGACTACAACAATCTAAACCGGCTTCACGGTTTTATCTACAAACTTCGCAAATATCTGGCGAAGTCAACCGAACTTGAACTCATAAATATCAGGGGCATAGGATATAAATTAGCCACATCAAAATCATCGGCAAACGCATAAAGATAAAATCGGAATCTTTCCCCGCGTCAGTTGCGCAATTTTTGGACAATCTTGTAGCAACTGTCAATAAAAATACGTAACTTTGCAGCCGCTTTTAGAGCCTCATACTTATCTTATGCAGAAAATCAGAAACATTGCGATTATCGCACACGTCGACCACGGCAAGACGACCCTCGTCGACAAGATGCTGCTCGCCGGACACCTTTTTCGTGAGAACCAAAACGCCGGCGAACTCATTCTCGACAACAACGACCTTGAGCGCGAACGCGGCATAACAATTTTGTCAAAAAACGTATCCATCAACTACAAAGGATACAAAATCAATATAATCGACACCCCGGGACACGCCGACTTCGGCGGCGAGGTTGAGCGCGTGCTCAACATGGCCGACGGTTGCCTCCTGCTTGTCGACGCTTTCGAAGGCCCGATGCCGCAGACGCGTTTCGTGCTCCAGAAGGCCATACAGATGGGGCTCAAGCCTGTGGTGGTAATCAACAAGGTCGACAAACCCAACTGCCGTCCCGACGAGGTGCAGGAGATGGTGTTCGACCTGATGTTCAGCCTCGATGCCACCGAGGACCAGCTCGACTTCCCCACCATCTACGGTTCGGCTAAAAACGGCTGGATGAGCACCGACTGGCAGAAGCCGACCGACAATATCCTGCCCGTGCTCGACGCCATAATCGAACACATACCCGAACCGCAGCAGCTCGAAGGCGACACGCAGATGCTCATAACGTCGCTCGACTACAGCAGCTACGTTGGCCGTATCGCCATCGGACGCGTGCACCGCGGCACGATACGCGAGGGACAGGACATCGCCCTCTGCAAGAAAGACGGCTCGACAGTGCGTCAGCGCATCAAGGAGCTGCACACATTTGAAGGAATGGGGCGCAAGAAGGTGACCGAGGTTAGCAGCGGCGACATCTGCGCGCTCGTGGGCATCGAAGGATTTGAAATCGGCGACACCATAGCCGACTGGAACAACCCAGAACCACTCCCCCGCATCGCCATCGACGAACCGACGATGTCGATGACATTCACCATCAACGACTCTCCTTTCTTCGGCCGCGACGGCAAATTCGTGACATCGCGCCACATCGGCGACCGTCTGACCAAGGAGCTCGACCGCAACCTGGCGTTGCGCGTCACCAAAGCCGACCATGAGGACGTATGGACAGTCTACGGCCGCGGCGTACTGCATCTGTCAGTGCTCATCGAGACAATGCGCCGCGAGGGCTACGAGCTTCAGGTAGGCCAGCCGCAGGTCATCATCAAGGAAATCGACGGGGTGAAGTGTGAACCTGTGGAATTGCTCACAATCAACGTAACCGAGGAGTATGCCTCCAAGATGATCGATATGGTGACCCGCCGCAAAGGCGACCTCTTATCGATGACCACGCAGAACGACCGCGTGCACATGGAGTTCCAGATACCCTCGCGAGGCATCATCGGATTGCGCAACAACGTACTCACGGCCTCGGCCGGAGAGGCAATCATGGCGCACCGTTTCCTCGAATACCAGCCGTGGAAAGGCGACATCGAGCGACGCACCAACGGTTCGCTCATAGCCATGGAAGCAGGTACGGCCTACGCATACGCCATCGACAAGCTGCAGGACCGCGGACGCTTCTTCATCTTCCCGCAGGAGGAAGTCTACGCCGGACAGGTCGTTGGTGAAAACGCCAAGGACAACGACATCGTGGTCAACGTGACAAAGTCGAAAAAACTAACCAACATGCGCGCATCGGGCGCCGACGACAAGGCCCGCATCGTACCCCCCGTAGTGTTCTCGCTCGAAGAAGCCCTCGAATACATCAAGGAGGACGAATACGTGGAAGTAACCCCCAACCACCTGCGCCTGCGCAAAATAATCCTTGACGAAATAGAGCGTAAACGCGCCAACAAATAATGTCGGCAAAGTTCCGACTTAAAATAGAACCGTATAGCGAGGTCATAAAGGAATGCCGCTGACAACACGCGGCATTCTTTTTTTACGGTAACGATATATCAGTTAATTTTGGCATATATATGTTTTTTCGTACATTTGCATGTATATGAAAAATATTTTCTCCAAAATCCGTAATTTTATTCGCACCGTCCAGGCACACCGCCGGATGCCGCTGCGTCTGGAGTTTGTACTCAGCGATTACTGCAACCTCAACTGCAAGGGGTGCACGCACTATAGTCCTTTGGCAATAAAAGAGTTTGAAAGCATAGAGACACTCCGGCACGATGCCGCGCATCTGGGCGAAGCTGTCGGAAACGGTATCTCCGAAGTCTATCTTATTGGCGGAGAGACTCTTTTATATCCCCACCTTCCCGAGGCAATGGAAACAATGCGGAAGCACTTCCAGCAATGCCGGATTTCATTGTTCACCAACGGTCTTCTTCTGCCCAAGATGGACAATAACTTTTGGGATGCGGTCAGGCGCAATAAGATTGTCATAGCCATGACCATATATCCCATACCGTTCGACTACGAGGCGGCGAGAGACTTGTGCGCCCGACAGGGAGCGGATTGTTCGATATTCGGCGACCGCAGGACAGAAGGCTCATTTTTGCGATTCGGCCTTGACCCGACAAAGAGCCGGAACGGCCGCATGTCACATTTCAAATGTTTCAACCGTGGGTGCATATCGATTGTCGACAGCAAAGTATATCCATGTTCGATAAGCGCGTGTGTCAAGCATCTCAACCGCGCGTGCGGCACCGACTTCAGACATTTGCCCGGCGACTGGCTCGATGTCGACGAAATCACATCGGTCAGACAAATCAAGAAACTGCGCGACCGGCCTGTGCCCTTCTGCAGTTACTGCAATTCCAATCCTACTGTCACGAAATACGGGCCATCCAAACGTGATAAACACGAATGGACCGACTGACCATAAACACTTGCTCACTGATCATACACGTATCTTATACAAAAAAACTGACATAACCCATAATATCGATGAAAACGAAACGAATACTCACCGGCGCAATAATGCTTGCATGCGCCGGTGCCGCATCGGCGGCACCCCCCACGGCAAATGTCGACCAGTTGCCCGACAGCGTGTATCTGATGGCCTACTTCACATCGCCGGCCCAGCATCTGTTCTACGCATGGAGCGCCGACGGATTGCATTGGCAGCAGGCCAACGGCGGCAAACCCGCGTTCACGGCCTACGACGACGGCGTATGGATGCGCGACCCGTATCTCAACCGTGTGACACACGACGGCCGGACGACATATCACCTCGTGCACACATGGGGATGGGACAATCCAGCTATATTCCACTGGCAGTCCGACGACCTCGTCAACTGGACGGCAGCCGATGGAGGCACCACAACCGACAGCGGCAAGATATACGTGATGGACGGCAAAGACGGCCGTCCGGTATCGCCCAACGCTTGGGCTCCGGAGTTCACCTACGTACCGGAGGAGGAGATGTACTACGTCTACTGGTCATCGCGCGTCGACGACCGACAGCTCCACTATGTCACCTCCACGCGCGACTGGCAGTCATTTTCAACCCCTCGCCCACTCTTCGACCCCGGATTTACAGCGATAGACCTAACCGTAGTGCGCGAAGGCGACATATTCCACGGATACTACAAAGATGAGCGCAACGGCGAGAAAACCATACGCCATGCGACCACACGGAGCCTTGACCCGACCGTCGACACATTCAAAGGCACAGAGCGCATACTCCCCGCAGATTACGCAATAGAAGTCGAAGGACCTACCGTATTCCGCAAAATCGGAGGCAACGGCTACATCGGCTACTTCGACAAATTCAACGGCGATGCAGGCCTGTCGTTCATGCAATGCACGTCGCTCGAAAAAGGCGACTGGCAGCTGATACCCGACTCAGCCACCGCCAACGTGCCCGACGTGAAACACGGAAGCGTAATAATCATCTCCCGAGAAGAACTGCTTCCACTTCTCAAATGAAAAATCCATAACCGGAATTTCATTCAGCATTATTGATATTGATTGAAACAGGTATTAGCCCGTTCCACACGATACACCGGTTTACCGGCCCACATGTGCGCCCAGGCTTTTCCCAAAGCAAATGCCACATACATCCCTACATTCCAACCTCTTAACAGACCGGAGTTAAACCCGTAAAAAAATATCCATAAAAAAGTCGCCAAAATATTTGCACAATACAAAATAAAGGCTTAACTTTGCATCGCTTTTAAGGAACAACCCAACGACTAAAGCGCAAGCCAAGTCACCAAAACAGGCCAGTATCCTTGAAGCTGAAAACAGGGAGATTCGCTAGCTCAGCTGGTAGAGCACAACACTTTTAATGTTGGGGTCCTGGGTTCGAGCCCCAGGCGGATCACCAATAAAATAAGCCAAATTGCTAATCCACAGCAGTTTGGCTTATTTCTTTCCTCAAAATCGTCTGCATATTGTCTGCAAATTCAAAATTTGGGGTCAGCAGATTTTGGGTCAGCGGATTTTCAGCGCATAAATTGTGGTGGGAGGTTATAATTTTATGAATCTTAAAACATCGCTGCCATTGCAATGCCATTTGCCGTTCTGCTTTGCAGTGGGTTTATCCACCCGGATTTTACCCTCGCGGACGAGCTTTTCAAGCCGATACTCGCCGCCGACCAGTTTTGCCGCAACGGTTTTGCTGAATGTAATACCTCGCTTTTGGAATACAAGACATATCAAATCAAAAGAGTAGCTATCATTCATTATAGACATTCTTATTTTTTGCCTCCGAGACGCTTTCTTTCGGCTTCAAAGGCTTCAAGGAAGTGGATTTCGACAGGTGATAGTTGATATTGGGTGCGCTCGCGGAATTTGTCGTATTCCTCGTTGGCTTTCAGTTTAGCAACTTCGGCTGACACGCTTCCGGCATGTGTCAGCAATTCCTTACCTGACAGCTTCAGGAAATCGTCGAGCTTCTGAATCCAGTCCTTCATATACATCGGGACGTGGCTCTTGGCTTGAAGTTCGGCAAAGTCAAGATAGAGGTTGACAATACGGTTCAGCATATCGACTTCCTCTTCCGAAAGATAATTCTTGGCAATCTCAGCCTCATGTTTAGTCGGCATGGCTCCTCGCCATGAAGTCAGACCCATGAAATCCTTTTCGGCATTGGCTCGGTCATAGATAACCTCTGCAGCAGTATGTCCGTGGGCGGCAAAGTGCATCTTGTTCTGAACCGTCTTGAAGAACTGTTGTGTTATGGAGGTGCGAGGGTCATAGTCTATGCTGAGGGCATAAATCTCCAGTACCTTGCGATAAAACACTTTCTCCGAACTGCGGATGTCGCGGATTCGAGCCAACAATTCGTCGAAATAGTTCCCTTGTCCGGCGTTTTTGAGCAAATCATCATTAAGCACGAATCCCTTAATCATGTACTCTTTCAGCACCTGAGTAGCCCACTGCCTGAACTGCACGCCACGATGTGAATTGACACGGTATCCGACGCTGATAATCATATCAAGATTATAAATGGGAATTTTACGCTCAACCTGTCGTTTCCCTTCCGTTTGAACTTGTGCAAAAAATGCACAAGTTGAATCGGCGGTTAATTCTCCTTCATCGTAGATTCTTTTGATATGTCGCTGTATGGTCGAGCGGTCGCGCTGAAACAGCTCCGCCATCTGGTCTGCCGTGAGCCAAACAGTCTCATTCGAGAGTCGAACCTCAATCTTCGTCTCTCCACCCTGCGTCTGAAATAATATAATCTGTCCGTTATCCATACATAAATTTAACATATTAGATGTTCATTAATGAAATTTTCATACGATTGAATCTTTCCTAAAACTTCTTGTGTGATTTTCAGATGTTCGGACTCTCTAAGAAGCTTTAATTCGTCTCTTTTTTTTATAATGGACGCTCTTACATCTCCGTTTTTCTTTATATAAAGAGTGTTAGAATCTAAACGAGCCAACGCGTCTTTAAGCACTTTATAGGCATTAACAATATTGTCTTGTGAAATAGCTATTGAATTGACTTCTGATTCTATCTTTAAGAGTTCGTTCAATAGCTTCCGTTCGTTTACTAGGTTAGCATCTATCTTTTCTTGGACAGGCCCCTGATCCTGAAATTCGATAGGTTCATAGTTGTTCATTTCATATATCGACCAAAAGTTACGAACCCTATCAATATTCAATAACGTATCGAATTTTGTATCAAATATGAATTCCTTAATATTATCTTTAGATCCGAAAATTTGTCTGCAGAACGGATCACAGGTAATACTATTCCAATCAGGAGATGAAGAAACTCCTGCCAAAAAGACAAAATCATTTAAATATGACTCAGGTTGACTTTTTATTGCTCCTAAGACCATTTCACACGCCTCAGAATCAAGAATGACTTTCTTACTTGTTGGATCAATAAATGAAATACAAGCTCTAAGAATGTTTCGATGTAATGCAGTATAGCCAGGATTAATTCTAACCAAATCCTTAAGAGAATTTTTAAGAATGGTGAGCAATTCGTTTTCTGTGAAAATCAATTCATGTCTTATCTCTCCTTTCTTATACGCCCATAATTGCAGCTCCACAATTTCATAGGGATATTCATTATTACAACCTATTAACCTATGATATATTGTAGACTTATAATTATCCATAGAAATCTCGAATTTCTTACATAGTCGTTCTGATACTTTTTTCTCAATAAGAATACCCACATTTATTGTTGAATATAATCTTTCGTTGTATTGTGCACTCAGATAAATATATATATCAATATATCTAACGACATCATCCCAGTTACTAAAGGAAAGCGTGTTTAGAGAACCAAGATATCCATTAAGTTGATTCCAACCCTTATTGTCCAAAATGTCTTTGATAATTGCTCTGTAATCTTGTCCTTTATCAAACATTAAGGTTAAGTGTTCATTGCTGATACATTCAAATATTTGTTCCTGAAAGTATATAGAAAAGCCACCAATCGAATTAATGGACCTGTATGAGCTATCACCATCTGCTGGAAATAGAAGCTTCAGAATATCCCTTGACTGATATTTTTCTTCAAGCCCATCGATAGTTATTTTGCGCTCAAAATTGGTCTCATTGTCTTTATGAGCATTCTGCTCATACAACGCTCTATGTTCTTCTGGATACTTATATCTAACTAATTCAATGAGTAAAAAATCTCTAATTATTAATTCCTTATAGATCCTGTTAAGGGAAGGCTTAACTAAGTTAATATATCGCTTAATATCTCGTAAGTTTTTAAGATAGGAAGTAAAGAACGAAGAGTTCGCCATTATTGAATTTTTAATCTCATCCAATACCTCATTCTTAAAAGTAAGACCGCTTACTAAATTTGGAATAAGATAATTTAGTAAGAGTTTTGATGAACGTAATGGGAGATGACGTTCCCATGTGAAGAATTTATCAGAGTATGTGTTTGATTTATCCTCTGTTTCTAAAAGCGAATTAATTCGGTTCTTGTCATAAGCACTTATGAAGATCAGATTATTGAACGCTGCATTTCCATCGATTAATTTTAATACTTCTATAATCTCATCTGCCATCAAGCGGTCCAAATCTTCAATAATGATGACAATGCGCTTTTTTAAACGCATTATTGCTTTATTGATTCGAGCTTTTTCATTCTCCCGATTAAATAATGTTGAAGTATGAAACAATGCTGACAGATACTTATTATCCGCCATTACATCGATTACTTTAAGATAATCATTGAACGAATCTTCAAATCGTGCATCATATTTGCTTAATACAGAGTATAAATTTTCAAAGAATGCAGACTGAATTGTATTATTTGTTGAATAGCGGGGATTGAACCGGATTAAGATAAAACGATCTTTATTCTGAAGAAATTTTTCTTCCATAAGATTTATAAACGAGGACTTTCCATCTCCCCATCGCGCATTTATGCCGATACTTAATGCGGACGTTGTCTTATGTTCTACGATACGTTGATATAAACTATCAACTTCATCACCAAATCCAAGGACATCCTGATCTCTACGGGATATTGGAATATCCTCTAACAATGGTATAATACCTTCATTTATTTCATTAGTAGCAGGTTCTTTTATCGCTATGAAATCTAACAACAGAGATATTAAACCAAACAGAAATACTCCGCCAAAGAAAATATCAGAAAATCCTATGTGGAAAAGATCTGATGTGATTATTACATAGTTTGAGGTAAAGAGTCTGTAGTACCAGTATACGGAAGATATACTGATGCTGCTCAATACAAGCAGAGGCTTTACATAATAGTGATGCTTAAACCTATTAAACCAACACACCATCACAGCTATGCATAATGCTATGAAAATTATAGATGATGCTATCCCTTCATTTACAATAGAAAGTATTGGTAAAATATAGTCATCAAACCAACTCATTATTTCCGCATTTAATGATATAAATAGTAATAATACGAAGAGTTGGGTCTTTGTGGATTTCATCCATTCACTTCTCATAACTACAGCCAACTTTGTGTTTTACAAGTTATCCTAACGCCCTTATTGTATAGAATACTTATCCACTTATTTTTTTGCTTTTAGGCGTTCTGATCTATTTGACTCGATATCTGTTTCTTTATATCATCAGACAGAGGAGAAGCCTCTAAAACAGATTTGTTAATTTCCTTATAGCGTTCTTTTGCTCCTTCGATAATGGACATTGAGATTTCCGGAAGGTATAAAAAGCCATCGCAAATGTTCGTAACAATAATGTAGTCTCGCTGATACATAGCAGTCATAGAACCGTGCATCAACGATTTAATCATAGGATTCGGAGCTACGGCGCAAAGCCACTCACCAAAAGCTTTCATATAATCACGATTGTCCATAAGCATCTACATTAAATGATTCATATTCTTCGCGAGAAATTGGCGTTTAGGTAGCAATAATTAAAACTTCATCATCCTTTAATTAATGTTTTCTGAATCACTTGAGTGTTTGATGACTCGAAGTTCATTCATCAGCTTTACTCCTTTCTTAGAAAGTTTCCAAAATATAGCCTCCCCTCCTTTAGCCGTTTGAGCGGGAGCTATATGTAAAAGACCCAATACTCTCATTTGTATTTTAATTGTCTGGAAATCTTTGGAACATATTGAAGGTTGATAAGCATGCGTTCTCCCGGTCTCTTCAATCAGAACTTCAGATATTATATTTTTTGCCGAGTGATCATTTTGATATTCTAAAAAGAATGGAGAGATTAATCCAAATAACTCTTTCCACGAAAGAGTTATTTCCCATTTGTAATTATGAACCCCGTAAGTGCCCGACAGTGAAAATTTCTCATCAAGAGATGCAATATCTTCTATTTCACAACCAACACTTTCCTTTTCTCGTTTGTAGTTTCTTAACTCGTCTAATTCCTTACGTAGTTCATTTATCTCTTGCAGGGTTTCTTCATTTGTTGGAGTGTTCCCTCTCACCCAACCTATAGCAGGGTATGTTTTTATTGTTTTAGTAAGACTAACGGCAACTTTACCATTTAGCTCATCTGCATTACTCCAGAACTGTACTAATCGGCCAATCTTAACCCTATCTCTAAATGTTTCTAATTTTTCACGCTTATTTTGATCTAATTCAATTTTGTCACTTGTCAATTGATTAATATTTTCGTGCAAAAATGCAAGAACTCGAATACCCTTTGATACGGCGTAATTGTATTCTTGTTCGGTATAGCTTATGCCATCTTCTGTCATTGAGCCATACTTACCACCGATAATCAAAATATAATAATCGCAATCATCAATGATTTTCTTGATAAATTCTAACTGTTCAGAATCAATAGCGGTGAAAAATTCCATACCCGCAGGAATGCAATCGAGCGACATTACAGTCTGCATAACCTTTCCACGTTCTTCTTTCAAATCAGAATATGTGGAACTAATGAATACCTGATATCTTTTATCCATGTTATGTTTCTATTATTCATATAAGGCGAAGAACTTGTCTTGCCTTCGGTTTTTGAGATTGAACTTACTCGTTGAGGCAATATTTCACTCGATGTATAAGAATTTATTTCTCATATAATTGGGAAATGATTTTACTGGTTTCCGAGAGAGAATATACGATTTCTTGGTAGTGGCGAATATCCTCAAATGAGAGTTCCCGACCTTTTCGGTCTTTGAGCCATTTTTGAGCAGGTTGATAGCCTCCGATATAATAGTTAAACGCACTCTCTGAAATATTGTCAAAGTATTGCGCTTCATTTATATAAACACGATGGTCTTTATATTCAACATTCTCAACGATGTTACTACCCATAATCGGATAACCAACTTCAATAGCCCAACTTGGAGAGTTTTCCATTGTATGCAACTCCCGTAATCTCTTACCAATCTCCGATATTCGAGTAAACTCGTCAATATTCTTAGGATATTGCACTCGTGGGAAATCGTCCTTCAAGAAATCTTGGTATTTCTGAATATATGAAGGCATATGGAGAGTCCCATAAATGTAGTCAAATAACTCGATAGGTTTAACCTTTTTACCAACTTTTAATTCTATATTTTGCACTACATCATTATCAAAGTTTGGTGATTTTTCTAAACCATTTGTTGTCCAATCCTTCTGTCTATATAGATATAAAGGGAAGAAAGTTACATTATCTTTTGAAGATAATAAGGTTTTGTCAATCAGGTGTTTTGCGATAAATATGGCGTTTTTATTATCGCGGTTAACACGAATGACACAAAGACTAATATTTTTACCTAAAAGTAGATGAGAACTTGCTTTTACTCGTGGACGAGCAATAAGGCCACTCGTTTTGCCTGTAAAATATATCCATTTTTCCTCAAATGGACGATATGTAATACGCTGTATTTTAGAAATGTCAAAATGCAACCCTACATCTGTTTTGGCTGCATTTATCCATTGTTCATTTGATTTACTTAAGATTGGTGTTGATAGCAGTTCCGATGTGCTTGTATTAATGAGATATGATATTCTTTCCCTTACAACTTCTTCTGAATTACAAATATTGAATTCATCGAAAGCTGTAGTTATGCCCATAGAACTAACTTTGAATAGTTCATTTATAGCAAAACCCTTGTTATATTCCTTTTCAAGGCCAAAATCTTTTGGCACAAAGAAATACATCGGTGTTTGTGGTTTCAGCTCCGTATATGGAACGGTAGTGATATTGTTATTGTACAAGAATGAATATTTGGACTCTCTTTTACCGTATAAATCGTAATGGAATAATCGTCCGAGGGTGTTTTTCTTCTTTTTGCCAGTTTTTATAAAAAAGTTTATACTTACACCCTGCATGATGTCAAATACATTCTCATCCTTACTGGCATCAGGCGCTGTTTCTTTCTTCTTAGAATTGCCATGCAAATCAATCGTATATATCGAATCAAACACACGAAGCAGCTCCCATCGCATTCCTCGGAATGTTGGGTTGTCAAGAAATCCATGTGGATTGATATATGCCAAAATACCTTCTCCATTTTGCTCTATGAAATATTGTGCCATTCTGATGAATTTCACATAGTCGTCATTAAGCCACTTAGGATTTCTCTCTTTCAAATGATCTTTGCCGCCGGGTTCATTTTTATATGACTTCATCAAATTTGTTATCCACAGACCATTGTTTGTGCTTGATCCATTGTATGGCGGATTCCCAAGAATTACCATAACTGGCGTATCTCGTTTTATTCGGCTTGCTTCATTCGCTTCTTGACTCAGCCACATTGAGAAGAGTGTGCCTATATCTTTATGATGCTCTTCTAATGAATTTGTAAGATAGATTCTTATTCTGCGATCAATAGTGTGAGTATAACCTGTTGAATTCAAAATCCAATCCAATTTAAGATGCGCTATTGCGTAAGGAGCCATCAGAATTTCGAAACCATTGAGACGAGGGAGCAGGTGCTTTTCAACATAACCCTGCCACATTCCCTGCATATTTGAAAATTTATTGTATATGCAGTTTATAGCCTCAGCCAAAAAAGTACCTGTTCCGACGGCAGGATCAAGTATTTGCACACGATGATATTTTTCAAGTTTAGTGCGTTTGCTACATTTGACCTTAGGATTGTAATTCTCATTTATTACTTCATGCTCAATTTCAGAATAATCAGCAAGTCCATTTGGAAGGTCAAAATCTCTTTTCAGTATTTCGTCTACAGATTTTATTATAAAACTCACAACAGCAGAGGGCGTATACCATACTCCCTTAGATTTTCTCAATTTCGGATTATATGAAGCAAGGAAGTCCTCATAGAAATGAATCATAGGGTCTGAGTGCCGATTGTTACTACCATAACCTTTAAGAATTTTAGACATATCGGTAGCGGCAAACGAAAGAGCTAAATCATCAACTATCCATGCAATTCGCTCATCGAGGTCATAACCAGCTATGCTTTGAAATATTTGACGAAGAAACGGATTAGTTTTAGGAATCAATGTTGCTGCTTCTTGTCTGGAGAAATCCTCAGGGGTTTTATCATGCATTCTCGCTGCAAACATTCCGTAAGCTATCGTTTGAGCATAAACGTCAGCAAAACTTTCGTGAGTAATATCATGGATAAGTACTCTTTTGAAAGCATCATATTGACCCTTAAGTTGGATGCTGGTATAATCATTCTCATTATCCAACACTCGCTTAATAGTTTCCGCTAATAATCGTGCTTTCGATGCCATTATCGAGGCAAGCTTTCCAGCGGATACTATCTTTTGTGGTACTGAATTAGCAAAATGTTTAATTGTCTCCACAAAATTGTCGAAATTTGAAACAATACCGACAATTTTTCCTCCGGCGACATTCGCTATTCGGATGCTATTCTTAAATTCTCCATTCTCATAGAAATGAAAGTCAAGATAATCTGTGAATATTATATGGTCAAGAGACTCCTTATATCGGTTAAATTGTGATTTATGCTGTTTTCGTCCTTCAAGATCCGAATCATTAATGTCCTTAGCTTCGATAAAAAAGACCGGGGTATTATCCGATATGCGAGAAATGATATAGTCAGGAGCGCCACATTCAATTCTGGCAGGCTCGTTTGTAACCACCATATCTGTCAAGATTGCCGACATTAGCTGCTGCAATGCCGGTCTATAGCTATGTTCTCGAGCGATTCCTGTTCGGAACTGCTTATTTAATTCAGATATGTAGTTTTTTAGAGTCATATTAAAAAACAAAAACTCCGGCGGCAGTTATCTGAGGGCTGACCGAGCCTGCAACGACTGCGTGGGGAGTTTCGGGATTTGATTCTTTGCGCAGCAAAGCGCTACGCGATTAGGTTTTATGTTGGCTTCGTCAGCCATTTGTATTTAACCTTGCGGCCATTTTCAGATGGTTAAAGTTTCTCCAATTACAAAGTTAATCAATTTCCGTGAAAGTTTGACTGTCAGGCATAAATAAATTTTAACGTCTTCCTGATATACCGCGTTTGGGCTGAGATGGTTTCATCATTCGGTGGGCTTGCATCATGCAGCGGTAGGCGAAGCGGCGGTCGTCTTCATCTTCTTTGCGCCCCCAAGGGAGCTTTGTGTCGCTGCCTCCGCCTCCGCAAGACTGAGCGAACTGAGTTGCGCCATCAAGATAGCCGAGGAATAGATACATGGCACACTTCAAAATCTCGTTGGGCTGCTCGGCGATTGCTGTCAGGAACTCTCCGTCAATGTCGGATTTCTGTTCCTGAATGTTAGTCTATATTATTACATCTACAATAATGTATAAATAGCGGTACTTTTAAAAGCGACGAGCGGAGCGACGGTGTAAGCATCGGTGGATAGGCGATGACGCGCGATTCGATTGCATCTGTTGCAGGTGTCGTGGGCGCCTATCGGGAGATTACCAGAATGGTCTGGCCGGAGTCGAGGGCAGTTTTTATTTTGTCGCCGCCTTTGGTTACTTTGCAGAGGCTTATCTCGTCGCCCTCCACTTCCTCTATTTTCAGCCGGCCGATCACGGTGCGGGCTTCCTTTCCGGCGATTGTTTTGACAAGGTAGACGTCAAACTGCTGTCCTTTGTACACTCCGTCGGTAAATCCGAGGTCAATATATACCTCCTGCTGCTTGTTTTTCTTGAACTTTCCGCCCTCTATTACCGAGGCATTGAGTGGGAATAACCGGTTATAGTGGTCGGCTACCATGCCTGTAAGATATTGCAGGGCATCGGTGATTGCTTTTTCTCCCGATGCCATCCAGGAGCCGCCGCTGTCGGATATGCTGAACGTATGGCTGTCGACTACCGTCCCGTCGCAGGCGTCCTTGAGATTGACTGTCACGCTTACAAGTCCACGATAATAGGTATTTGTTGTGGTTTTGCCTTTGCTGTCTTTGGTCGACTCCGACTTTGACACCGTGCTGATGTTGGTTATTGTGCCGTCGGCATATAGTGCCGGGACGGCTCCTGAAAGCTCATCATCAGTAAAATTTCCGTCAGTCGGGCGAAAAAGCCGTACCTTGCTCAACCCGTTGACTATGCTTGCGCGGACTGCTTCGGCATACTGGGGCTGCTGGCTGGAGATCTGGCCTGTCAGCAACGTTTCGGCCACACTTTTAAGCACTTTCCCGGGGCTATCGGCGTTTCCACCGTTGGCAGGAGTATAGATAAGTTCACCCACTCCGATTTTATATACGATATTCTTCTCCCTCTGTCCGTAGACGGGAAGCATGGCTGAAAAAATCAGGACGATGACTGCGGATAATAATCTATGCATATTTTTCTAATCTGTTTATCAGGATACTGACGAGTAAATAGTTACGAGAATCAGATGACCGGTTTCATATTTCCATCCCGAAATCGATGTCTATGTTGTCTATCGGGAGATTGGGGAGGGGTACGATGGTAAGAACGGGGATTTCATATAATTTACTTCCGCACACCTCACATTGCTCTCTGTATTCTACATAGACAGCGCCGCATTTGGGGCATATATATGCTTTCGGATAAGAAAACGAATCCTCTCCGTCGTTACCGTCGGGAAACAGATTGCGCAGATACGCGTTTGACGTCATTACGAGGCGGAACGGCTTCATGTCTTTGAGATTGAAATATATGTTGCCGTATATGCCGTCGGACGAAGCCGATACAGCGGATACTTTCATTGTCCCGTATTCATGGAAATCGAAGGAGGCCGATTTAGCGCCGTCCAATTCCTGCGCCATGAGACCGGAAACAAAGCCTTTGGCTATATCGGACGACTGAAATCCCACGAACCTGAGGTCGGAGCCGCTGATTTCAGGGAAAAGTTCTTTTCCGTCAGCGGTATGGAGCAGCCGGACTATACGGTTGTAATTCTGTTCGTCACTGACCGGCTCATCCTTATCCGAATCACACGAACTCACAGCGATAAAAAGGAACGAAAGACAAAGGAATATAAATGCGTTTATTTTCAATTTCATACCATCCAATTTAATATCTTATAAATAAGTAACTGTTTAAAATTATTTTATACTAACCATTCTCATTATTTTAATATTCTGCCGGTGTCTTTTCCGTCATAATATCAAAATAATTCTGAACAGTTACTTATAATCAAGTGTGAGGCTTTGATCAGTGCTTGAAGTGGCGTATGCCGGTTGTCACCATGGCCATGCCGTGGGCGTCGCAGTATTCCACTGATTCGTTGTCGCGTATCGAGCCTCCGGGGTGAATCACGGCGGTGATGCCTGCCTGGTCGGCTATCTCCACGCAGTCAGCGAAGGGGAAGAACGCATCCGAAGCCATTACGGCGCCGTGGAGGTCGAATCCGAACGACTGAGCCTTGGCTATGGCCTGACGCAGGGCGTCGACACGTGATGTCTGGCCGATGCCGCTTGCATAGAGCTGGCCGTTTTTGGCAAGCACGATGGCGTTGCTCTTCGATTGCTTCACAATCTTGTTGGCAAACAGGAGGTCGTTGACTTGCTCGGCCGTGGGAGCGACTTTAGTTACAGTCTTGAGCATATCGGGAGTCTCGACTGCTGTATCGCGGTCCTGTACGAGTGCGCCGTTGAGCACCGAACGGAACTGACGTGTGCGCGGAGCGGGGAGTTTCTGCACGAGTATTATGCGGTTTTTCTTCTGCTCGAGCACATTGAGGGCTCCTTCAGTATAGGAAGGCGCAATGATTACCTCGAAGAATATCTTGTTGATTTCATTAGCTACTTCCTCGTCAATTTCGGTGTTGGAGATAAGCACTCCGCCAAATGCCGATACGGGGTCGCCGGCAAGGGCGTCGGTCCATGCCTGAAGGATTGTGGGACGGGTTGCCACGCCGCAAGCGTTGTTATGTTTCAGGATGGCGAAAGTAGGCTCGGTGCCGAATTCAGCCATAAGCTGGGTCGCGGCGTCGATGTCGAGGAGGTTGTTGTACGAAATCTCCTTGCCGTGGAGCTGGTCGAACATGGCGTTGAGGTCACCGTAGAAGAATCCTTTCTGGTGGGGGTTCTCGCCGTAGCGCATGGCGCGCTGTCCGTTGAGGGCGATACGCAGGTCGTCGGCGTCGGCGCCTGCGAAATAGTTGTATATCGCTGCGTCGTAACCTGATGAAACGGCAAATGCCTCTTTGGCGAACCAGCGGCGCTGTTCAAGTGTGGACTCAGCTCCCGATGCCTTGAGCATCTCGGCGAGAGGTGCGTATTGCTGTTTTGAAGCTACAATCACAACGTCGTTGTAGTTCTTGGCAGCTCCTCTTATGAGGGAGATGCCGCCTATGTCGATTTTTTCTATGATGTCAGCGTCGGATGCTCCGGATGCCACAGTGGCTTCAAACGGATACAGGTCGACTATCACCAGGTCGATTTCGGGTATTTCATATTGAGCTATCTGCTGACGGTCGCCTTCATTTTCGCGACGGTTGAGTATTCCGCCGAATACTTTGGGGTGCAGCGTCTTCACACGTCCGCCGAGTATCGACGGGTAGCCGGTAAGATCCTCTACAGCCTGACAGCTGTAGCCTAAACTCTCGATAAATGATTTTGTACCTCCAGTGGAAAGAAACTTAACGCCATCAGCGTTCAGCAGACTCAGGATTTCTTCCAATCCATCTTTGTAAAATACCGAAACAAGTGCGGTTTTAATCTTCTTTACGTCAGACATAGTGACTCTTTTGTTGTTATTCGTTGAATTTAGAGTGCAAATTTAAAAATTTTTTTTCACACATGTAGCGCTTTTTTCATCTTTTACTAAACAGATTTTACTGATAAATGTTAAATATGTATACATTTAATAATTTTCTTATGAAAAAGATTGGAATTTTCTATGGCTCTAATACCGGTACTACCGAGGCTGTAGCCGGTAGACTCGCAAAACTTTTCGGCGTAGGGGAGGCTGATGTCCATGATATTGCTACGGTGGCCCCGTCACGTTTCGGCGACTACGATGTGCTCGTGCTCGGCACGTCGACATGGGGCGCCGGCGATTTACAGGAAGACTGGTATGATTTTGTCGACGGTGCTGATGCTCTTGACCTTGCCGGCAAGAAAATCGCACTTTTCGGCTGCGGTGACGAGACCATGACCGACACGTTCTGTTCAGGTGTCGGTAAACTCTATGAACGCTTCAAGCCTACAGGTGCGACATTCGTCGGCGAATTTGATGCCGACGGCTATACATTCAACCATTCCGGCGCATATATCGACGGCGCTTACGTAGGGCTGCTTCTTGATGAGGTCAATCACCCCGAGCTGACCGACCTGCGTATCCGCAGATGGGTCACGGAAGTGATGTCGCAAATCGACAAATGACCCTATCGGTTGTTATAAGACAATCTCTAAGTTTATAAAAATGCGTTTCTGCCGATTTATCGCAGAAACGCGTTTTTTATTTATACGATTCTTCAAGGTCCAGCAAATATTTTTTTACCGGAAGTCCTCCGCTATAACCCGTAAGCCTGTTGTCGCTGCCTATGACACGGTGGCACGGGATGAATATTGAGATAGGGTTGGTGGCATTGGCAGAGGCGACTGCCCGTACGGCTTTAGGATTGCCGACACGACGCGCAAGTTCGGCATACGATATAGTCTCTCCATACGGAATATTCAGAAGTTCACGCCGGACACGGCATTGGAATTCGGTGCCTGTCAGTTCGAGCGGTATATCAAATTCCCTGCGTGTGCCGTTGAAATACTCGTTGAGTTGTGCGATTGCCCGCTCTATGACGGGTGATGTGCCTTCTTCGTATCTCGCTTCGAGACGGCGCTCCGGCTGTCGGTTGATACGGTTGCGTCGTTCACCGGTCGTCCAGTCGCACAGGCAGAGCAAGTCGCCGGACGAACCGATTGTCAACTCTCCTGCCGGTGATTTATAAGTGCTGATGATGATTCTTTTCATGTGCTTGGCTTGGTTCATAAAAAAATATCCTACAGGATTGTAAAGTTACATTTTTTTTGAGTAATTGTCGATGCTCACGACAAAATAAAGCAGGAGTTAGTGCGAATATATTGACTATATCTGTTTATGAATGGCTATACATGGCTGTGCCGCCTTGAAAACGTGAAAAACGGTTAATTGCTTTGCGGGGAGAGCGATTTGTCTTATCTTTGTGGATTGAAATAAAATATAATACAGATATGCTCAGTCGCCTGATTGACGAAAAAAATATAAAAGAACTACGCAAACTGCTTGAGACTTGCGACAAAATTGTGATTACTACCCATATAGCTCCCGACGGAGATGCCATAGGCAGTTCACTGGGGTTGGCCAACGTGCTCAATGCCATCGGCAAGACGGTCAAGGTAATCACTCCCGATATGCCTCCGCGCAATCTTATGTTTCTGCCCGGAGCGAAAGATATCGTCGTATATACCAAATATACCGAATTCGCACAGCAGCTTTTGCGTGACGCCGATCTGATTTTTGCCCTTGATTATAACGACATCAAGCGTATAGACCGTGTCGGGGATGCCTTGGCGTCGTCAAAAGCGTCTAAGGCAATGATTGACCATCATCTGTTTCCGGGTGAGTTTGTCGACGTGAAGATTTCGCATCCCGAAGTGTCGTCTACTTCTATGCTCGTGTTCAGGGTACTATGCCGTCTCGAACTCTTTCCTTATATCGGCAAGGAGGCTGCCACGTGCATCTATACCGGCATGATGACCGATACCGGTAATTTTTCCTATAATTCCAATGACCCTGACCTCTATATCGTGATAAGCGAATTGCTTAAAAAGGGCATAAACAAAGACGCCATATATTCAAAGGTATATAACTCAAATACACCCGACAGGCTCCGTCTCAACGGATATGCCATAGAGCAGAAGATGAAAGTATATGACAGCTGTCACGGTGCGCTCATCACTCTCAGCCGGGAAGAACTTAACCGGTTCCACTATCAGAAAGGTGATACCGAAAGCCTTGTAAACGTGCCTCTCAGCGTACCTGACATAGTGTTCTCATTCTTTCTGCGTGAAGAGTCCGATTATATAAAGGTGTCGGCGCGCTCTAAAGGTGAATTCCCCGTCAATAAAATTTGTGAGGAGCATTTCAATGGCGGCGGCCACAAGAATGCTGCCGGCGGCGAATTCTACGGCACTATGGACGAGGCGGTGGCACAATTTGAAAAGATAATACCCGAATATATGTATCTGATTGAACAGCAAGGCTAATCAGACGTCATAGAAAATATCCTTTGTTAGTTTTAAAATTAAAGCATAAATCATAATAATGAAATTATCCCATCTTTGTCTGCTCACTGTTGCCGGAATTGCTTCCGCAGCGTCCTTCTCAAGCTGTGACAACGGCAAAAGTTATGCCGATCTCCTTACCGAAGAGACCCACGCCGTGAATTATTATCTTTCGAATCACCGTGTGGTTGATGAAATTCCTGCCGATTCGGTATTCGAATACGGCGCCGATGCCCCTTATTACCGTATTGACGAGGACAGTAACCTGTACATGCAGGTTATAAATCCCGGGACACCTGACAATAAAGTTGAGGACGACGAACTCATATACTTCCGGTATACCCGCTATAATCTCAAGTATTATTTTGATACCGACGAGATGGTAGGCAGCGGCAACTCCAACAATATGAACATCAATGCTACTTCTTTCCGTTTCGGCAACACAATGCTGTCGTCGGCATCGCAGTACGGTATGGGCATACAGGAGCCGCTTAAATTTCTCGGCGTCGACTGCGAGGTAAACCTCGTTGTCAAGTCGCAGCTTGGTCCGACAGACGATATTGCCGCTGTCGTGCCCTACATGTACAATCTCCGCTACTTCCGTCAGCCCTATTGATGCGTAATCGGGCTGCACTAATGAATACAGGTTTTATCAAATCACTAACGCTTACAATTTAAATCAAGAAACTATGTCGCTTATAAAGTCAATCTCAGGAATACGCGGCACCATAGGCGGTCGCGAAGGTGAAGGTCTGTCACCCATTGATATTGTGAAGTTTACAGCTGCTTACGCTGCTTTCATACGTAAATCCACTTCGGTTGATACCAACAGGATAGTCGTCGGACGCGACGCCCGCATTTCGGGCCCGATGGTCAGCGATATCGTGTGCGCCACGCTTACATCTATGGGGTTCGACGTGGTCAACATAGGCATGGCCTCTACTCCCACTACCGAAATAGCCGTTGTCGACGAGCAGGCATGCGGCGGTATCATCATCACTGCATCCCACAATCCCAAGCAGTGGAACGCGCTTAAACTCCTCAATGAGAAGGGCGAGTTCCTCAATGACGCCCAGGGCAAGGAAGTGCTTGCCATAGCGCAGAGCGGTGAACTGCAGTTTGCCGATGTCGACAGTCTCGGCCATATATATGTCAACAATACATACGATGACAAGCACATACGCAAAGTGCTCTCGCTTCCGCTTGTCGATGTCGAAGCTATCCGCAAGGCTGACTTCACGGTGGCGGTCGATGCTGTCAACTCGGTAGGCGGTATAATCATACCCCGCCTGCTCAAAGCTCTCGGCGTGAAGAATGTCATCGAACTCAACTGCGAGGCTACAGGTCATTTCGCCCATACGCCCGAACCGATTCCTGAAAATCTTACCGACATCTCCGCACTCATGCGTAATTCCAAAGCTGATGTCGGTTTTGTGGTTGACCCCGATGTTGACCGTCTGGCTATTGTGATGGAAAACGGCGAGATGTTTGTCGAGGAATATACACTCGTGGCAGTAGCCGACTATATCCTGAGCCATACCCCCGGTTCGACTGTCTCCAATCTCAGCTCATCGCGTGCGTTGCGCGATGTGACCCGTCGTCACGGCTGTAAATATTCTGCCGCTGCCGTCGGCGAGGTAAATGTCGTGACCAAAATGAAAGAGACCGGTGCTGTCATCGGCGGAGAGGGTAACGGTGGAGTCATTTACCCCGAAGCGCACTATGGCCGCGATGCTCTTGTCGGTGTCGCTATCTTCCTTACGTTGCTCGCAAAGAGCGGTAAAAAGGTAACCGAACTCAAAGCCGGATACCCGCAGTATGAGATTGTAAAGAATAAAATCGAACTTACACCCGATATTGATGTCGATGCCATTCTTGCGTCAGTCAAGGAGCAGTTCGGCAACGAGCAGATTACCGATATCGACGGTGTTAAAATCGATTTCGCCGATTCGTGGGTTCATCTCCGCAAATCGAATACCGAACCTATAATACGTATATATGCTGAAGCTGCTGATGCCGATCGCGCCAATGCGCTTGTCAAGCAGATAAAGGACGTAATCAGCCGTATCACAGGTAAATAATACAGAATACGGTCGTCCGCAGTTAAAAAAACGCGGCTACTATGCAAGTGGCTTGATAATCCACTCGGTAGTAGCCGCGGTTTTTAACCGCGGAAGATGAAAATTTTAAATAAAATTAATTGTAAAATGAAATTCCGGCACATTGTTTTTACTGTGATTGCACTTTTAGGCGCATTGTCGGCAGCCGTCGCGGCCGACAGATATGCTTTGGTCAATATCTCAACCGCCTACGTCCGTTCGCGTCCGTCGCATTCAGGTGAGCTTGTCACCCAGCAACTCATGGGATTTCCGGTTAAAATCCTTGATTCGGAGGGGGAGTGGAATAAGGTGGAGACCATTGACGGCTACGAAGGATACATAATAGACAATACGCTTGTTACGCTCACCCCGGAGGACTACAGCCAATGGAAGAGTTTGCTTCGCGTTGTCGTTACTGCTCATAAAGAATTGTCGGTAACAGATGCTAACGGCGCACAAGTGTCCGATGTTGTGCCGGGAGCAATACTCGGCTACGACGGAATATGCCCGTCTGACAGTTCAATGGCAGTCGTTGTGCTTCCCGACGGAAGGAAAGGCTTGCTTGATGCAGGTGCACTTACTGATATTACGGACTGGAGCCGGCAACCGCTGTCGGTTGACGATGCAATCGCTTACGGTATGGACAATCTCGGTGCTCCTTACCTTTGGGGCGGCATGTCCCCTAAGGGGATGGATTGCTCGGGGCTGACATGGACCGCCTATTGGCTCAATGGCCGATTGTTGCAGCGCGACGCCTCCAAGCAGGCTCTTATGGGTGATAAAATAACCGATTGGAAGCAACTTAGAGCCGGCGACCTCGCATTTTTCGGCAATCCGAATACTGGCCGAATAACCCATGTGGCGCTTCTCCGCGATAGTAAAGGTAATTTCGTTCACAGCAGTGCGGGGCGCGTCCGCCTCAATTCGCTTGACCCGTCTGCCCCCGACTGTATAAGCGCCAAATTCCTATGGGGAATTTCACCCGACGGTTTTCGCCCGCTCAACGAGGATTGTAAATCGTTATGGTTGTTTAATAAATGATTTTTAAAGATAATATACTGATTGGCGCAGATTTATGCCCTATAGCAAAATAAAATTTGCATATTAAGAAATATTTTCATAAATTTGCACTCCGAATTGTGAACAATTAATTAAAGAATAAATAAAAGATGAAACGTACATTTCAACCTTCTAATCGCAAAAGAGTTAACAAACACGGTTTCCGTGAAAGAATGTCGACCCCCGATGGTCGCAAAGTGCTTGCCCGTCGTCGCGCCAAAGGCCGCGCTCGTCTGACTGTATCTGACAGCATCGCCGGAAAATAATTCCCCGATTGAGATACGGGCACTTCACGGTAAAACTATACCGTACCCCCCAACTCTTAAAAATTCAAAGCCGAAGTCGACTGATCACCGACCTCGGCTTTTCTGATTAATTATGAATTGCACAGTTTCCAGTTGTAGGGACGCACGGCAATGCTGTTTACTTAGGCTGAGCTGAGTGGGGCGGGGGCGTCTCGCCCCCGTGGTAACTTTCAGAATATAAGGATAATACCACGAGGGCGAGACGCCCTCGCCCCATACTATGCTCCTTAAGTAAACAGTATTGGGACGCACGGTCTGTGCGTCCGGAAGGAAAAATACTGATTATCAACTAATTGTTAGGTGAACAGGTAGCGCGTTCATACTTCGCTGACATTTCGCAGTTTTGCAATACCATCACGGTTGTTCGATTATAATGTAGCTTCTAAGAGGAATGCTATATGTTAAGCCCGATTATGGCAATGATTATTCCGGCCATCTGCGCGATGAAAAAACACCATCGTTTTGTGCGGAACTGCGTTTTCCATTCTTCCAGACGCAGGGGTATATTTTTTATCTGTTCGCGTTGATGGGCTTGCCTGATCTTGAAAATAAGCAACCCAAAAGTAGCGAGTCCCATAATGATAAGCCCGATGTAAAATAAAGTATCATTCATATAAATTTAGACAAGCTCTAAGTAATTATTCTCTTATAATTAATTATATTCTATCTATGCTATATAATGCAGAAGCCGTTTAATTAGTTTTATTTATAAAAATATGTTGAAAAGATATCCGGATATGACTGCGGTAAGGAATATTACGGCGACAATCATAGCGACAAGTTTTTTCTTGAAGATGCCGGTGAGCATTGACATTTCGGGTATAGCCATGCCTGCGCCACCGATTATGAGGGCTATTACTGCTCCGATGCTCATTCCTTTTTCAATAAGTGCTACGCCGATAGGTATTGCGGTTTCTGCACGGATATAAAGAGGAACTCCAAGTATTGCGGCAAGAGGTATGGCAAACGGATTTTGCGGACCTGCTATCGTCAGTACAAAGTCAGACGGCATATAGCCATAGATTGCAGCTCCGAGTGCCACGCCTATAAGCAAATACCATATTATAGGCCGCAAGCTCTCCCATGCCGACCGGAACGCAATAGAGAGTTTCCGATTCCATGGCAGCCGCTTTGGTTCAATCTCACCGGCCTCGCCACAACCGCACGACGATTTCATCAGTCTTACATTTTTTACCCATTTTTGAGCATCAATCTTCTGTAAACCCCATCCGAATATGACGGAACATGCAAAAGCCAACCCCAGATACACAAGCATTGCTTTTACCCCGACGAGCGCACCAAGCATGGCTATGATTATGGGGTTGAGCAGAGGTGACGCTATGAGAAAAGACATTGTTGCGCCAAAAGGTACACCGGCATTGATAAATCCGACAGTCATAGGAATTGTCGAACATGCACAGAACGGCGTGAGCGCTCCAAATCCTGCGGCAAGCATATTGCCGAAAATTCCGGATCCGGCAAGTTTCCTGCTTATTTTCTCCTGAGGGATATACATGAGGATTATTTCGACCAATGCACTGATAGCTAAGAACAGCACAAGTAATTCTACCGTGATACAACAGAAATACCGGAGAGTATCAAGTAATGTGTTCATCTTACGTTATTATTCATTAGTACGGTAAAGTAAAATGTCATCAAATAAATTTCTCATAGTCAAATCAGAAGAAATATCCGTAAACCCATCCCGAGATGGTTGCCATGACAATTACCAAAGCCACATATATCGCTGTCTTTTTCGTACCCATCACGCTGCGTATGACAAGCATATTCGGAAGCGACAGAGAGGGACCGGCAAGCAGCAGGGCGAGAGCCGGACCTTTCCCCATGCCGGATGCAAGCAAGCCTTGAATGATAGGAACCTCGGTAAGAGTGGCGAAATACATGAATGCTCCTGTGAAGCTTGCGAAAAAGTTTGACAACAACGAATTTCCGCCGACAGCCCATTCAACCCAGCTGTTGGGAATGATACCGGGGAGTTCTATACCGTCGTGTGTTGAGCCGAGCAGGAAACCCGCAGTCAATACTCCGACAGCCAGCAACGGCAGTATCAGTTTGGCGAACCCCCACGATGACAATGCCCATTCACGGTTTTCGCCATCATTTTTGTCGCATAACAGTACGACGGCAAGCACAGCTACCGAAACAACCATCGGCACAAGTGGGGCCAGTTTTGCGTCGGGAATGAAAAATTTGGCGGCAAAAGCTGAAATCGCGACGGCGACAGCTCCGAGGATAATCCATCGGGATTTCAGATGTAGGATTTTCACAAGCATCACGCACAGACCTATTGCAAGAGCTGATGCTATCCACCATTTCGCCCCGTAGATTGCAGCCCAGACTCCACGGTCTATTGCCGCAGGTGCACCCCAGTTTGCAAACACGAGGATTGCCACGAGGGTAAAGAAGAATATCGCAGTTTGCCAAAGGGGCCGTTTCTCCGGCGGTGGCACTATATTCATCTGTGCCGCTTCTTTATCCCGTTCCTCTTTACTGAATATGAACGACATCACAAGTCCGATTACGACTGCAAACGTAACTGCACCGATTACACGGGCAAGTCCCATTTCCAGACCGAGAATACGGGCTGTGAGGATTATCGAGAGTATGCTGATGGCTGGACCGGAATATAGAAACGCTATTGCCGGCCCAAGACCTGCACCACGTTTGTAAATACTGGTGAACAACGGCAATATAGTGCATGAACACACGGCAAGTATGCCTCCGGAAACAGATGCTACGGTGTATGATATCCATTTCTTTGCATTTGCACCGAAATATTTTAATACCGCGCCCTGACTTACAAACACCGCGATCACACCGGCTATGAAGAACGCCGGGAGAAGACAGAGAACGATATGCTCACGGGCATACCACTTGGCAAGGTCAAGTGTTGAGTGTATCGCAGTCAACAGCGTTTCGCTGTTGACGGGCATGAAGAATGCAGTCAGAAATATGACAACTGCCCATACGAGAAATTTGATTTCCTTTTTCGTATCCATAACTTATTCCCGTTGTTTCAGTTTAGATGCCGAGAACCGTTTTTACTTCGTCTGTCGAGGGAACATGCCCTTTGATTCTGACGATACCGTCAACAACTATAGCGGGGGTAGTCATTATGTTGTATTTCATCATCTCGGCAATATCCTCTATTTTGGAAAGTTTGACCTCGAGATTATTCTCTCTGATTACCCGCTCAACGACCTTGTATGCCTCTTTGCATTTGGTGCAGCCTGGACCAAGGACAAGAACTTCGCCGGCCTTTGTATCGGGTGCCGCAGCATAACAAGAGGTTTCGGCGGATTCTGTCGATTCACCTGAGCAGCCACACGACTGCACCGGTTTTACATCGTCTTCCACGATGATGTCGCTGTTGCTGCAACAGCTTTTCTTTCTGGGCGCGAAAAGAGCTGACCAAAACCCTTTTTTTGATTCTTTTTTGTTCATGTTTTTTTGTTTTTACAGTTAGAAGTACATCATTATGCAGTAATATATGCCCGCTGCGATGAAAATGACGCCGACAATAATGTTAAGCCATTTCTGGACGGTACGCAGTTTCCCATAGAACTCGCCGACTTTTTCCACACTGAAAGCGAGAATCCAGGCAACGGCAAGAACGGGAAGCGCGGTGGCGACAGCAAACAATACGGGCAAAAGCCACCCTGCACTTGCGGTTACCGACATAGGTATTAGCATGCCGAAGTAGAAAACACCGCTTGTCGGGCAGAATGCCATAGCAAATAGTACACCGAGGAACAAAGCTCCCAAACCACCCTTACGGGCAAGACCCTCACCGTTGCCTCCAAACCCGAACTGCGGAATATTGAGTTTGTGGCCGAACAGCATGAACAGTCCGATAATCAACAGTATAGGTCCCAACAGCAGTTCTCCCCATTTTCCGATGACTTTCTGTATGCCGAATATGCTTGCACCTTCTTTAAGAACGGAAATAAGGATAATGCCGAGAACTGTGTAGGAGATTACACGACCGATGGTGTAAAGGACTCCATTACGGAAAATGCGTCGGCGGCTCTCTATATCCTTGCTTATGTAGCCTATTGCGGCGATATTGGTAGCAAGCGGACACGGCGAGATGGCAGTGAGCAATCCGAGTAGAAAGGCAGTCAGAGCCGGAGCCGTGCTGTTGTCAAGTAAAGTCTGCAGCCAGTCCATTATTACAACGATTGTCTGATTTTGTCTGCAAGACATTTCTTAAAACCTTCCGGATTGTTACGGGCATTGGCGAAACCAAACTCAGTAAGGTTGCTGCGTGTCTCTTTACCGTCTTTCCATTTGTTGACAAAGAGAGATGACCATGTCACTTCATATATATCGGCGACCTTTTCACCCTCCGGGGTAGATAGGTCCACGGTCTTGAATACGACAGTTCCATTTTTTAACTCGTCGGCAAAGAGAGTATTCACCACTACCTTTGCATTTTTTTCGATTGCCATGCAGGTGGCGCAGCGTTGTTTCCCGTGGAAATACATCACTTCCACTCTATCCTTTTCAGGAGATTTTGCAGCGGGGGTATTATCCCCGCTTCCGCATGACATCAGCCCTATCATAAGGGTGAAAAACATCAGTAACTTTTTCATTTGATTAAATGTATTTAATTGGATTGTTGTTTGCCGAATTACGAACATTGATAGTAAAAAAAATAGCGCTTACGAGCAGCAGCTATTCTTTTTTGATGGACAGCAGGCGTCAAGCATCTGTGAAAACAGTTGCTTCGCCAGATTCCAGTTTTCAGAGTTGATGCAATATTTTACTTTTGGAGGCTCAATGGTTCCTTGTATCAGGCCGGCCTCTTTCAACTCGCTCAGATGTTGCGACACGGTAGCTTTAGCAATCGGAAGAACCTCGTGTATATCACCGAAGAAACATTCGTTTCGCTGAGCGAGAAAATGCAGAATGGCAATGCGGGTGGGATGTCCCATCGCTTTAGCAAACCGCGCAAGCCGTTCTTGTTCGGGTGTTATCTCTAATTTTGTCATATCTCTCTTTGTTTGCTGTTCGCAAAATTACAAACAATATTCGAATTGTCAAAATTATTCCATCATATAAATTGCCGTGAGGTTGAGTTATAAGATAATTTAACTATTGAACAGTGGCGAGGAGGGTGGGGAGTTCGTCGAGGGATTTTATGCGGTATTGCGGGCGGTAATCGTCGGAGGGGAGTGATACCTGCTGGGAGTGGACGTTGCGGCCGTTGTCGATGAGCTGTATTGTTGTCCAACAGAGACGGTTCGGCCAAAGGAAATCTTTCATGGGATTGTCGCCGACATAGATGAAATTGTCGATGTCGGGATTTAATTTCATCATGCGCTCGAATGGGAGCGGGGTATATTTTTCTCCGCCGATTGTCTCGGAAATGGAAATATTGTCAGCCGGAATGAGCCGGTCGAGTCCGAGTGCCTTTATTTTGTTGGTCTGGGTAACGGTTCTTCCATCGGTGATTAGGGCTATTCTATAGCCAGCCTCGTTAAGTCGCTTAATCACTGAGACTGCATTGTCGGCTGATATATCGGGGAAATGATTGCGGTAGGTCGCTACCATCCATGGAATGTCGTAGTCATGATTCAGCGATTGCTGGATAGAGCGGTTGAGAAGATATTCGGCAAGTGAGTCAAACGGGTTGAGAGGTGCGTGTGCCATGACATGCACCATCTCGTCGTAATTGAACGCAGTGTTGACTTCGGCGAGCTTATGGGCTACGGCACGATAGCCTGACATGACGAAGTCCCGCTCTTTGTAGAGCGTATCGTCAAGGTCAAATGCCACGAGTGTCGGTATCATAATGCGGTGTAGCGGTTAATCAGTTGTGCCACATATTGTACCTGTTCATCGGAAAGGGTAGTGGAACTCGGCAGGCACAGACCGTGGCCGAACAGGCGTTGCGACACACCGTTGACGTAGGCCGGTGCGTCCTCGTATACAGGCTGCATGTGCATCGGACGCCATAACAGACGCGTCTCGATATTGTGTGATGCAAGTTTCTGGCGCAGGTCGTCGGCGCTGACCGGAGATGCATCGTCAAGCAGTATTGTCGACAGCCAGTAGTTGGAATTGAACGTGTCGTCGGGGTTGGTGTGGACTGACACAACCGGATTGTCGCGAAGTGCGTCGGCATATATGCCGTGAATAGCGCGACGGCGGTTCACGCGCCAGTCGAGCTCCTCCATCTGCGCACATCCTATAGCTGCGCTGACGTTGCTCAGACGGTAGTTGTAGCCGACAGTCTCGTGGTAGTAATACGGACGGTTTTCTCGGGCCTGTGTCGCGAGAAACAATGCCCGCTGTGCGCTCTCCTTGTCGGGGCATATAAGCGCGCCGCCTCCCGATGTCGTTATCATCTTGTTGCCGTTGAAACTGAGTATGCCGAAACGGCCGATTGTACCGCATTTGTGCCCGTCGTATTCCGAGCCGATAGCTTCGGCGGCGTCCTCGACTACCGGAATGTCATATTCGGCGGCAATTTTTATTATCTCGTCCATTCTGGCCGGCATGCCGTAGAGATGTACTACGATGATTGCTTTCGGCTTGCGCGACGTGAGTTTTATGCGTTCCTCGATGGCGTTGCGCAGCAGTGTCGGGTCCATATTCCATGTCGACGGTTCGCTGTCGACGAACACCGGCTTTCCGCCGAGATATACAATCGGATTGGCCGATGCCGAGAAGGTCATCGACTGGCATATCACTTCATCTCCTTTACCCACGCCGATAATTGCAAGCGCAAGATGTATGGCCGCCGTTCCGGCGCTGAGTGCCACGACATTGTTTTCGCCGAGATATTCGTCGAGCAGTTCCTCGAAACGATTGACATACGGCCCTAACGGAGTAATCCAGGTGGAGTCGATGGCATCTTTAACATATTTGTTTTCATTGCCGGCAAGATGCGGCAACGACAGTTTTATTTGTTCTTCCATATCGCAAAATTACTCATTTTATCGCTCGCGGATATAATTTTGCGTATATTTTCTCGTTAATTTTTTAGAATATTTTTTCAATCCGATTATCCGGCCCAGTAGCCGGCATGACATATATCCTGACATTGAAATGAACTTACGTAAATTCTGCATATTCGTAGCCGCCGTCACGGCATGTGCCGTAGTCGGTTACGCCCAGGTAAAAATACGCGGTAAAATCATCGATAACGAGGACAAGGCTCTCGAATTTGTGACTGTACGCATAGCGGGTACCGCTCTCGGCGCCACATCGGGGCTTGACGGCACTTACTCGTTGTCGGTGCCGCAGCGCGACACAATCAATGTCGTGTTCACCTGCATCGGCTACAAGGAGGTGAACCGTCGGCTGATCGATGCGTCGGGCGACGTCACCCTCAACGTAAAGATGCTCCCAGCCACTTACGAAATAGGTGAGATAGAGGTGACCGACATAAAGAAACAGACCTCGCAGATGCAGACCATTGACGCCTCCAGCGTGCGTGTGTCGCCCGATGCCACAGGCGGAAGCGTCGAAGCAATGCTGGCCACTCTTGCCGGTGTCAATTCCAACAACGAGATGTCGTCGCAATATTCGGTGCGTGGCGGCACTTACGATGAAAATTCGGTATATATCAACGGTACGGAGGTGTATCGTCCGCAACTTATATCGTCGGGACAGCAGGAGGGGTTGAGTATCATCAATCCCGATATGGTAGGGGCCATCGGTTTCTCTACCGGAGGCTTCGGCGCGGAATATGCCGACAAAATGTCGTCGGTGCTCGACATCACCTATCGCGAGCCGGAGGCTTTCGAAGGGTCGGTATCGGCAAGTCTGATGGGCGGAAGCGTCACTCTCGGTCAGAACTCGAAGCATTTTTCCCAGCTTCACGGGTTCCGCTACAAACGCAACTCGTCGCTGCTCAGTTCGATGGACACGAAGGGGGAGTATGATCCGAATTTCCTCGATTACCAGACTAATATGGTGCTCAAGATGAACAGTAAATGGCAGTTGTCGTTTCTCGGCAACATCGCTGTCAACAATTATAATTTTACGCCGACAAGCCGTCAGACCAATTTCGGAACATCGGAGGATGCCAAGCAGTTCAAGGTGTATTTTGACGGTAAGGAGAAGGACAGGTTTGAGACCTATTTCGGCGCATTGAATCTCTCATACCGCCCGTCAAACGCCACCACGCTGTCGCTACTCGCTTCGGGCTATCTCACCAACGAGCTTGTAAGCTATGATATTTCCGGCGAATACTGGCTTGACCAGGCCGGCACAACCGGCGGCGGTAATTCCGACAATGCCGTAGGTGGCGAGCTCGGTGTAGGCCGCTACCACGAGCATGCGCGCAACCGGTTGAAGATGTCGGTGATGTCGATGGGACTTAAGGGCGTCACGGGCATAAAGCATCACAATCTGTCGTACGGCATTGATTTCAAACATGAGACGATACACGAACGTTCGCGTGAATGGGAGCTGCGTGACTCGGCCGGATTTACGTTGCCGACCGACCCGAATGCCATCAAGATGATTTACAATATGTCGTCGAAGCATAATATCTCGTCAAACCGTATGGCATTTTACGTGCAGGATTCCTATCGTGTCAACTCTTCGTCGGGCTATTTCGCCATCAACGGCGGATTGCGTTTCAGCTACTGGGATTTCAATAAGGAGTTTCTTGTCAGCCCCCGCGCATCGGTGGCTTTTGTGCCCGAACGCAACAACAATCTTACTATGCGTGCGGCAGCCGGTCTGTACTACCAGTCGCCGTTCTACAAGGAATACCGTATGCCTCAGGATGATGGACAAGGTAACACAGTGATAGCCCTTAACAATGAAATCAAATCGCAGCGCTCAATCCATTTCATACTCGGCACTGACTATACTTTCAGGGCATTCAATCGGCCGTTCAAGCTGTCGGGAGAACTTTATTACAAGAACCTTGGCAACCTGATACCCTACGAAATAGATAACCTGAAAATAGTCTATTCGGGTAAAAACGAGACGTCAGGCTATACGGCCGGACTTGACCTGAAACTGTTCGGACAGTTTGTGCCCGGCACCGACTCGTGGATTAGTTTCTCGCTGATGAAAACCAACGAAAAACTCAATGGAGTCAATGTGCCGCGTCCTACCGACCAGCGCTATTCGTTCGCCTTGTTCTTCACCGACTATTTCCCCAAGTTCCCGAAACTGAAATTCTCATTGCGCGGCATACTGTCAGACGGCCTGCCGACCACCGCGCCCCACGGCTCGCGCGACAAGGGATACTTCCGTGCTCCCGCCTACAAACGTGTGGACGTAGGCTTGTCGTACGCGCTCCTGTCGCCGCTGAGCGATGATGATGTCAATCCCTCCGGCCTGCACCGTTATTTCAAATCGATATGGCTTGGTTTCGACGTATTCAACCTGCTCGACATCTCCAATGTCAGCTCCTACTATTGGGTAACCGATGTCAACAACATCCAGTACGCCGTTCCCAACTACCTCACACGCCGCCAGTTCAACGTGCGCCTGACAATCGATTTCTGAGTAAGGTATGATATCAAAGCTGTTCACTTAAGGACGTCGGGGTATTACTGAACTCGATTTTCTAAACCGCGGTTGAAAACCGCGGCTACTACGCGGTTGATTACCAGGATATTTTGCTTAGTAGACGCGGTTTTTAACCGCGTAAGGTTTAGTTTTGTAACACTCCTATGCTCTTAAGAAAATAGCATTGGGTATGATATTACCGTAGGATTGATGTTGAGATATTCTTTTCTCCGGTCAGTTCACCGCTGTTGCTGATTTTCTTTCCGTAATTGAATGTGTATGTGATGCTGAGTGAGATGCGGCGGTGATAATCTGAGCCTAATTGCGTGATTGTGCTGTCGTACCATTTCGTGCGTAATGTGTCTTTGCTGATTTCCCATGATGACCGGAAAGGATTTATGACAGACAGTTGAATATTCCATCCCTTTGCCGCCCAGGCTGCACCTATGGAGTAACTTGCCGGCATTCTGCGCAGATATGCGGTTTCGCCGTCGACATAGCTGCTGCCGGAGGACCAATATACATTGAAAGAGAATTTCCTGAGATAATAGTCCGCATTTATTGTTGCAGTGAACGGATAGTGCGATATGCTGTTGCTTCCGGTCGTTTTATAGAGCAACAGTCGCGGGGCGGCCGAAAACGAGAGGTTGCCTTCGAGAAATTTTCCGGTCAGGGTTGCCCCGATCTGTCCGTGGTTGTAGTCGCCGTCATTCTGATATTTTTTCAGCATCATTCCTTCAGGAGCGTCGGGCGTATATACAGCAATCTGTCGGTTGGCTATTCGGAATAATAACGCGTAAGCCGACATCTGCCATCTATTGTCGGGCAGCCATGTATAGTTTATATTTGCCGTAACATTACGGGCACATTTTAAATCGGGATTGCCGCTTATATACATTATTTCCGACTGCCGGATTATATTGGGATTTTTCATCGCGGCGTCCGGCGAAAAAGTGGCATATTGAAACCAAAGGCCCAATGAATGCTTCTGATTAGGCGCATACTGCACGTTGATGTGGGTGAACGGATAACGGTCGTGCATGGTTTTCCCGTTGATATAATTGGATTCAAATGCGAAGCCACCGTCAATACTGCCGGACACCTTATTGAGATTCAATGCTGTCCCCACGTAAATGCCGGTGAATGTCTGCCTGAAACGGTTTATTGCATTGCTCGAGCCGGTATAGTCGATTTTAGTGCGGCCGATTCCCGACGAGATGCTTGTGAACAGCGAAACTTTTTCAGACAGGGATTTATTGACTTGTGCCGTACCCCTCAGCCACCAAAATTTTTCCTTTGCATGATTTTCTATTGAAGAGTTTACCGCGACATAATTCTCGGATGTAGTGTTATTGCGGAACTCAGCTTCGATATTTCCTTTGAGCGACCAGCCTTTGCCCAGAATGGCAAAAAGTTCGCTGTCCCATCCGATTGCTTTGTTAGCTGACGGAGCGTCAGAGATGTATGTGCCCGAAGGATAAAGGCCGGAAAAGTCGACATGCCCCGATGTATAGTTTTCCGGCGTATTTATGCCGCGATAGGAAATGAGGTTACGGAATGAGAAATTCTCATTTTTGTTCCATGACGCGCGCATGGCAGCGTAGATGCCCCGTTGGCGATAATGGCTGTCGGTAGTGGCGCTTTTCCGTTTCACTATAGCAGAAGGCAGCCTGTAAGTTTCGTCGGAAAGAGAGCCGATATTGGAATTATAGTCGTAATCTCCCGAAAGCATCAGGTCATATTCCATCTGTCGGCAGGCGAATTTTGAATATACGGCGCCCTCACCGCTGCGTATCATGAAGCGTTGTTTTGCGTTCAGTTTGGTATACCCTCCATGTGTATATGCCTGCGTGATGAAATTTACCACATGCTGTGCGTGGAGAAATCTTGCGTCGGCAGGGAAATCGAGATGCTCGACTCTCTTCACATCAATCGGATTAATACCGCTTATATCCTCATCGGTGGCAGGATGATAGTTTATGAATATGCTCACACCCTGATTGTCGGCAGTGCTTACGGTTCCGGCAATCGGATTTACACTCAGTTGCGGGATATTCATACGTGCAAGTAAAGAGATGCCGTCGGAAGCTGCGGCTTTCTGTTTGCCCGAAGGCATGTAGACAGTTTTATTCGGACTTGTTCGCTGCATGTCAGCCACTACGGTTATCTCGTCGAGTTCCCTCGCTTTTACGGAGTCAGTCTCCGCAGTCTGTGATGCCGCCACAAAAGGGAGCGTCATCAACGATAATATCATATAATGTTTCATTTTGAACAGTTATTTACGGCGAAATTATTGCTTGCAGTCTTAATCAGACCTTACGTTGTCTTATTTAGTCTTAATCTTTGGGATTGTGCGGATTTTGAATGTCATTTTTTAGTAATTTTGCGCTGATATGAAACGTTTTAAGATGATACTTACCGTTATGCGCATCTTTGTCACGTTGCTGTTCGCGGCCAACGTGATTTTTATGGTGCAACTTTATGATTCCATAAAAGAGCGGTATATAGATGATGTCAGACAATGTCTGAGCCGTGCCGACCAGATCGAGATTGTCGACCGTATCGTCGATGCGGGACTTGCCGACGAGAATGGTGTTGTCGTGATAGAACTTGGTCTTGTAAAATCGGATACCGGAACGGCTACGACCGCGGAAGAGTTGCGTAAATCGGGATATTCGCAGGGATACAGGCGTGTCGACAAGCAGATAATTTCAGAAATAACGAACCATCTTCATGAATTTTATGGCAATCGTCTGGGCAGTCCAGATATTTCAAATATGGAAGAGGCTTTCCGGCGCGACCTTGGTTTTTCAGGATATTATCCGGAATATGTCCATATTGTCGCTCCCGGTGAGGTATTCGAATATCCTTCCGATTTATGGGAAATTGAATACCGTGTCAACGGCAAGCTGACATATTATGCATATATATCACCTTTGACAAAGAATATCCTGAGGGAGATGAAAGGTGTGATTGCCACCTCTATCCTTATCGCTCTTGCGCTTACATTCGGTTTTTGGTATCTGCTTCACGTTATCCGGCGGCTTCGTACAATCGAGGAAATGAAAGATGATTTCACCAATAACATGACGCATGAATTAAAGACTCCCATTGCAATTGCATACGCAGCCAATGACGCGTTGCTCCAGTTCCCCGACCGTAAGGATGAGGAGCGGACAAGGAAATATCTTACGGCAGCCCTTGAGCAACTCTCAAAACTTGCCGGACTGGTTGAGAATATCCTTGCCATGAGCATGGAGCGCCGAAAACACTTGTCAATGGCAAAAGAGAAAATAAATCTGCATACGTTTCTGACCTCAGTCATCGAGCAACAGAAACTAAAGGCTGATTGTCCGTGCGAAATAACCCTCGACTGCCCCGAAGATGCCGAGGTTGATGCCGACCCGAGTCATTTCTCAAATGTTATATGTAATCTCATTGACAACAGCATCAAGTATTCCCGCGATGCCGAGGGCAGTCCGGTAAACGGTAATGTAGTGTCCGTGATGATAACGGCAGACAGGACGAAGCTATCCGTGTCAGATAACGGTATTGGAATTCCCGCCAAATCGTTACCCTATATATTCAATAAATTCTATCGTGTACCGACAGGCAACAGAAGTGACGTGCACGGGTATGGCATAGGCTTGTTCTATGTCAAGTCGATTGTCGACAAGCATGGCTGGAGCATTGAGGCGGAAAGTAGGCCGGGGAAAGGGAGCAAATTTACAATCACATTCAATAAATAATGAACAACAGGATATTATTGGTGGAAGATGATGCCACCCTGACTATGATAGTATCGGATACACTGCAACGTGATGGTTTTGACGTGCTCACAGCCGGAAATGGAGAGGAGGGATTACGGAAATTTACCCGTTATGGCGCTGACCTTATTGTGGCCGATGTGATGATGCCGCGTATGGATGGCTTTGAGATGGGGCGGAAAATCAGACAGATTGACAGGAATGTACCTTTACTGTTCCTGACAGCAAGGTCGGAGATTGACGATATTGTGGAGGGGTTTGAACTTGGCGCTAATGACTATCTGAAAAAGCCGTTCAAAATGCTTGAACTGATAGTCCGCATCAAGGCGCTTCTTCGTAAAAATGTCAATGTGGAAAATTATCGTTTTGAAATCGGCGAATATATGTTGGACATGTCGACACAAATGCTCACGTATTCCGGAGTGGATAGCGCAGAACTATCGCTAATAGAGGCGAAGATACTGAAGGAGCTTATTGTGAATGTCGGTCAGACGGTAGATGCCTCAACGCTTATGCAACTTATATGGCAGCGCGACGATCCTTACAGCCGCAACTCATTGCATGGATTCATACACAAGCTCCGTCATAAACTCCGTTACGATGCCTCAATATCATTGCTCAATCAGCGTGGCTTAGGTTATATGCTCACTGTTCAGAAATAATAATTTTAATTTGTATCGTGGTTATAGTCAGTGCGTTTTGTTGCCTATGCGATTGTTGAGATATAATTGGAGCGGGAAAGCCTTGGTAATTACGGAAATTTTTCGTTAATTTGCAGCCGCAAAGGGAACACTAAGGAGGGATGCCTTAGACTTTGTAGCGGTCGGGTATCGTTTATCAGTCTGCTTCGGAGAGATTTCCCGTATAACTTGATTTTTCAAAGGTACAATAATTATAAGGAGCTATGACACTTACAGCTATTGCAGTGGAACATGCCGGACAATTCATGTTTCCGGCTGAATTGGCAAAATCACGTGCCGATTATTCCGAAGGCAGAATCTCTGCCGCTGAATTGAAAGAGATTGAAGATGACAGTATTGTCGCTTTGGTGGAGCAGCAGCGCAAGGCCGGACTATCGGCCATAACCGATGGCGAACTGCGTCGCAGGTCATGGGATCTCGACTTTCTTACCGGCCTTAACGGTGTGGAAAGTATGTGCGTGAAAAGCGGACATATCTGGCAGGATACTGAGCTTGGCACTGTTATACCCGAGATAGAGGGGGAGATTGTCTATAATCCCGAGCATCCTATATTTGAGCAATTCCGGTTTCTGAAAAATCTGTTGCAGCCTGGAGAGACCGCGCGCGTCACACTTCCCGCACCCGCCCATCTGCTTGTATGGATTATGCTCAACAGCAACGGGAATTCAATTCAGGTCATTGCAGCCCAGCTTGCCGAGGCGTATCGTCTGACGATAAAGCAACTTTATGAACTTGGTTGCCGTAGTATCATACTGCGTGATACGTCGTGGAACACGTTCTGCGACCACGACAAGTTAAAGCGCCTGCTTCAGGGCGGTCTTGACCCTGTGTCAATCATGCCTATGCTTACCAAAGTCAACGACGACGCGCTTGCCGATATGCCTGCCGACATGGAGCGCATATTGTCAATAAAGGCAAACTGCACCGAGCGCTTTGGTAAAGCCAGTCATCTGCATCCGCTTATCGTGAATGCAATCTTCAACCATGCCAACTTGAGCGCGTTTATGGCCGAATCGGCTACAGCATGCAATCTGCTCGGTGACCATGAGATTGCTTTCCCTGAGGGAAAAGGCCTGATACTTGGTGTTGTCGATGTAAAGCAGCCGCAGCTCGAATCGCGCCAGAATATAACGGATAAAATCGACAGCGTGCTTGCCAAGGTCACCCCTGCATGGCTACGTATCAGCCCTACAGACGGGTTCATGATTAATGACGACGCCTACGACACATCATCATTCATGCCCGAAGACCAATGGCGTAAAATAGCCCTCCTGCAAAGCGTCGCCAAAAAATAATGTGGAGTAATGGATAACGGCAATAATACGATTGAATAAATCGTTAAATATAAGATACATGTAAATAGAGGCTGTGTCGTAATTAAGTTTTTACGGCGCAGCTTGCTTTGAACTGGAGGCGTTCCCCTGTTAATTCGTTATTGTGTATCCACCATCTGCATTTTTGATGGATTTATATCGCTTAAGGACATAATGCTTTTCGCTGGCAGGGCCTGATACTGAAACCCCAGTTCCGTTGATGACTTCATAGTGGCTCTTACATTTCGAGCATACAGCTTCAAATGTATTCCGGTCTACAGATACAACAACCGACGCATCACCCTCATTAGGACATGAAGCATCGTAGGCGTATGGTTCGCCGCCTACACCCCCAACAAGGAGAATGCCCCCAAATCCTGTGGCAAAATTTTCTTTATAGGTAAAATTTGCAGGCAAGGATTGTGATTTATTAAAGTAGCGATTAGTGCCAATACTAATGACACCAAATTTCATCCACTCTGCCTGACTAAAAGTAAGGTAAACCGGAGAAGGCTCGATCTGTTCGTCCCGGAGGTACATAACCTTATACAGGAAAGGAGTTATATTTGCTATTTCATTTGTGAAGCCCAAATCGGAAGCTACCACAAGATAAACCTCACTACCGAGCGGAAGCCCCAGCAACATAGGCATTTGAATTGCAGAACCCCATTGCGAATCTACATCATTAAGAATGAATGAAGTAGCTGATAACGAAATATCAGAGATATTCCCGGAAGGGTCGCCGAGATGACCGTGCTCCAGAAAGTAAATAAGATTATAGCGGTCGAAACGGAAATAGATTTTATCTCCGTATTCCGGCACCGAACCATTTCCTATTTTCAAAACCTGCATATAAATTTTACCGTCTACATCCAGTTCATAATACGGTGCATCACTGCCTGTTTGTATATCCTAGACGTCGGGGACAGCATCAATTACTCTGAATTGACTGATGTATTTCTTAATTGCGCGGTTTTCACGATTCCGCAAGTCTTCGGAGGTAATCGGATTTTGTGTTATGGTAATTGACCCGGTGTTTTGTGCTTTGCCTTTGAAAACAGTAAAATCGATTTTACACGAGCGGGTAGGTGTACCCGCTATATCGGGAACTGCAATTTTGATACGGTGCTCGCCGGTTGTTACCATGAGCCACGAAGGAATAGAGTTACCGACGCGGAACGAGTCAAAGTCGCCCAATAGGTCAACGGTGATATACTGCCCATAACCGTTAATGGTGATTTCGCAATCGTGCTGACCGATAGCGATTTCTCCCTCGCCGCCCAGTTGTACGGCGATTGAAAATAAATTTTGCTCTGGTTCATCATCGCCACAGGCAACAAAGAAAAACGGGAGCAAGAAGATGAGATATTTTATTAGTTTCATAATGCATTATGCGATTGAAGCCTTCCGGTCGAGACCTTCGGCTTGATTTATAATAGCGTAGGCTGTATTGCGACTCCAAAAGGAAAAAACATAAAATAAATGCCGAGGTGCCTGTATAATATGAATTGCTGTTCTATTATTTAAGAATTGCACTCTGCCCTGTACCTGAGCCACTGATTTCATCACCACGTTGTATCTTTTTGCCGTAGCCAAATGTATAAGTTACGGAGAATTGGAAACGCATATGCTGTGCTGTCCCATAAGTGCGTCTGTCAAACTGATAGTATTGGCTTGTAAGTGTCTCACGGGATGATTCCCAGCTTGAACGAAGGAAATTATATGCTGTTGCAGATGCTCTCCAAGCACCTTTACCATATCCAATTTGAATCTGATAGCGTGATGGTGTCCTATCCTTTATTCCGGATGTCTGACTGAGGTCTTTCCGTGGAGTCGTATACCATCCAAAAAGGTAAAAATTGCCGAAATACCATGTGAGTTGTGCCGTGCATTGTAGTCCATCCATCTTTTGAGCATATTCGCCTGTTGTGGAATAGTGCGTGTACATGGGACTAACCCGTGCAATTAGTTTGCCTCCGAGAAATTTAGCAGTGGCGTTTGTCGTTACCGTAGTCCAGCTGAAATTGCCATCGTTGAGATATTGCCGCAACATCGTGCCATTCGGAGCTGTGGGAGTATAAATAGAGGTTACACGGCTGTCTGCTATGAAATAAGCACCATTCAGAGAAAGCTGCCATTTATTGTTCGGAAGCCATGTATATGTAGCATCAGCCCTGTGATTCCAATAGTTGTCAAGTCCCGGAGTTCCGGCATACCACATCAATTCATCCTGCTGAAGCATATTGGGACTCTTTTGGTAAGTATCGGGAACCTGCTTGCCAAAAGCGTATGTTACTTCAATCTGATTCTTATCGTTGGGAGAATATGTTCCGAATACGTTACCTTGTGGATAATTGTCCCTTATTCGTGTGCCTGAAAGATTTACGTCAGCATATACCCAGCCTACAAGACCGCCCGCAGACCATTGGCTTTGCTGATAAGTGTATTTCACACCTGCCATATATCCCCAGATGTCGTAATCCTGATGCGACGGCGAATTTCCAAAATAATTTATTTTGGTTGTCGAATATTCAGCGTGCATATACGGCATCAGACTGTTATGATTATTGGGATTCCATACAAGGCATGGCGTGGCACTCACATAGTGCATATACTCTTTCGCATCATTGATAATACGGAAATCATTGTCTGTGTAATCCGAATTTGATGTGTTATGGTCGTAATTATAACGTGATTCTATGTTCATACCCAGTTTCTCGCCGAAGGAACGATAAATATCGAAATTATAGTTGAGACTGAAACTGTTGCTTGAGGCGGCTGACTTAGCTGTTGAGCCGGGTAAGAAATCATTTGCATACGTCAGTGATGTTGTGGCATTATTACGTGGTATAGAGGTGAAAGCCAACGAAAGCGTATTGGAAATTTGTGTCTTGTCTGTATTATATAATGCACGAAACGTTATGTCATTGCTATTGTTTCGGTAACGGAGAGCAGTGGGAATGGAAACTCTCTCAACGGTCTGCGGCCCTTTGCCGTATAAATCGGGGAAATGAAATATTTCGGTTGACTGAGTCCCGGTGTGTCGATTTGTCAGATAAATCTCATCCGCATAAAGGTCAAAGGTCATCCGTTTGTAGGCAAATTTTGAATATACGGAGGCCTCCGAGCGATTGACACAGAACCATTTGTCAGCATGAAGTTTGGTATATCCGCCCCACACATATTTCTGCATCACGAAATTAATGACATATTGTGCCCCTTTGAATCGCGGATCAGTGGGATAAACGAGATATTCGACCTTCTTTACATCAGTGGTGCGCATTCCGCTCAAATCCTGAGCAGAGGCAGCGACATAGTCTATAAATATAGAAACAGCCTGTCCCGAAACCGTCTTGACATTTTGACTTGCAGGGTCAACACTGAGTTGAGGTATAGCCATCTGACTCAACAGCGATATAGCATCCGATGCTGCATTCTTTTGCCGCGACATTGGAATGTAGGTAGAACTCTTTGAAGAAGTCCGCTGATTGGAGGCTTCGACCACAATCTCGTCAAGTACCTGTGTCTTGATGGTGTCAGTCGTCTCAGACTGAGCCATAGCTGTAAATGCGCCGATGGCGCAAATAATTGATATAAGGATTCGATGCTTCATACAGTCGTTTATTTCATGACGCCAAAGTTAGCGGATTGTTACAATATTGTTCTCAACAAATGTTTATTTTGGTTTATCGCCGTGGTTCTCGGTGAAATTTTTACATAAGAAAACGTGAGCCGACTATGCCACGTCTTAACTTGATGGCCCTGAGAAAGCCTTGTACTCAGATGTGGTTGACAGCAGCCCACGCTATGCGAGGGAAACCATCATGCCTTATCGTTGAGTACGGGTGAAAATTTCTCAGGTTTTCAAGTTCAAGATAAGCATAACGCTTCTTATTTTTCCAAAATGTCGTGCAAGCACTTGACCTGCAATGGCAAAGTTAGCTATTATTTTCGAGAGGAGCACCATATCTCCCGAATAATTCGTAATTTTGCATTGATAAAACGATTACGATGGCACAAGAAATAGACCCAACCTCGAAAATAAGCTCTATGATGACGTCTGCAACATCATAGAGCAAGCCCGTTATCGGGTAGCCGTGTACGTAAATTCCGAGGCATCCATGATAAACTGGAATGTCGGCAAACGAATCAAGGAAGATGTACTTCTTAACAAACGGGCAGATTATGGAGAACAGATTCTCAAACGTTTAGCCCAAAGATTGAGAGCCAAATATGGAAGCGGGTGGAGTTTTCAAAAACTCCAACATTGTGTACGCGCAGCGTACACTTTCAGTGAGGAAGAAATAAAGTAAGCAGTGCGTACACTCATTTAAGGTCATTGATGGCGGTGCCGAATGCTCTTGCACGTCAAATCAGCGTAGGTGTAATTCTCGATTCTCGACCTTTGACACCTGACCGGTAGGAGCATCGATACCTCTATTCTATCCCATTGTTTTATGCTTTACAAGAGGTTACAAAAGAGGCTGCGCCATTTTGACACAGCCTCTTTGAAATATGGCTCAAATTGGATTAGCGTTGATTGTAGACGCCTATTTCGTGGAGTGTCATTTTTTCGGCGGTGGGATGGAATGTCACTTTTACTGCGGATGCGTTGACTGTGTCGAACCGGTGTATCTTTACTTTGCCTGACTGCGGTTCTACGGGGATTTCAACCCATTTGCCGTCGGCGTCGTAAAATATGCGGTAGCTGTCGAAGCTGCGGTTGTGGTCGGTCAGGGTGATAGTGTTGATAGGCGTTGAACGGTCGAGTTTGACCATGTACCACGGTTCTTTCACGCAGCGGTTGGAGATCCATGCCGAGCCGAAATTGTCGTCGTTGGCATAGTCCATGATTGAACCGTCGTCGCTCCATGACGATTCGGCCGGACGGCGTTTGGCAATGTTTTCGGCGGTGATGGGGCGGTTGCCGGCAGAGAGAGTCTTGTCTTTGCCTTCGCGGTGTTTCCACAGACGGCCAATCTCTTCGAGGGCTTTCATCGCGTTGTCGTCAATAAGACCGTCGGTGTTGGGCGCAACGTTGAGAATGAATGTGCAGTATGCCTCGTTGAAGGGGATGATGTTTTCCTCGACAAGCCATTTGGGCGATTTGACATCGGTGGTAGGGTAGTCCGATTTCCAGAACCATGCGCCGTTGAGCGGGAGGCATGACAGTGCGGGGAGCACGTTGGTGTCGGTTGATATATGTTGTCCGGCATTCTGCTCGAACGATTTGATGTCGGTGTAGAAAAGCACATCCTGAGGATATTTTGCCGAGTTGAGTTCCATTACAAGGCAGTCGGGCTGCAGCTGCTTGATGTAGTGATAGATGTCGTCAAACGGAATTTCCTCGTAGCTGATACGCGACCAGGGAGCGTCCCAACCGTCGATTATGATACCCGAAATCGGGCCGTAGTTGGTGAGAAGTTCGTGGAGCTGTCGTTTTATATAATCGGTATGGGTCGGGTTGATGAATCCGGGACGTATACGATGATGCGTGTCAAGTATGGAGAAATATAGCATCACGCCGAGACCTTCCTTACGGAACGCGTCGGCATATTCCTTGACAACGTCGCGTCCGAAACCGCTGTCTACGCAGTTGTAGTCGGTAGTTTCCGTATCCCAGATGCAATAGCCGCTGTGGTGCTTGGTGGTGAGGCAGCCGAATTTCATGCCGGCGAGTTTGGCTCCTTTAGCCCATTGTTTGCAGTCAAGCTTTTTGGGATTGAATGTGTCGGCAGGTTGGTCGGGGTCAGGCCAGTCCTGGTCGACAAACGTGGGCATATTGAAATGGATGAACATGCCGAAGCGGTCGTTGACAAACTTCTGTTGCATCTCGGTCAGATTGTCCGCCCGGGCGCCGAAACATAGCATTGCCAATACGATTGACAAGAAAAATTTTTTCATGTAAATGTCAGATTTGTTTAAGGGTTAATTGGTTTGTATTTTTTATTTTTCCAAAACAAAGTTACAATAAAATTTAAATTCTTTCAAAAAATGGTGGAAAAATGGCCGTTTTTTGATGCTGAATTGCTTATTTTTGTAAGCAATTAACCTAAACCTAACATAATGAATAATATCAGGACAGTAGTGGCGACGATGTGTATGGCATGTGCCGTCACGCAGTTGCCGGCGGAAGTGATGCCGCAGACAGTGCAGTATGAAGTAAAGCCCATGTACGGCTTCCGTAAGGACAAAGCCCCGGGACGTATCGTGAATGTGAAACTTCAGGGAGGCGAACTCTCAGGTAAGTTTACAGTCGAGGCTAAATGCGGCTCAAAAAAGGAGAAAAAGAGTTATAACATAACCGGCGAGGGTGAGGCGACGGTGGAATTTCTCCTCCCCAAATCAGTAGGTGTCGACAAGGATGAGACAGTGGTGATGACGCTCCGCGCTGGCGGAAAGGAATTCCGCGACACTATTGAAGTGCCGCAGATGCGACAGTTTACGGTATATCTTTTCAACCACTCGCATGTCGATATAGGATATACCAATACCCATAAGAACATCGAGACGCTTCATAAAAACAATGTCATCGAGGGTATGCGTCTCGGTCATGAAACCGAAAATTATCCCGACGGGGCACAGATGGTATGGAACCCCGAGGTGACCTGGCCTATCGAGCGCTTGTGGAATTCACAGCCTGAACTTCGCGACAGCATTATTTCTGCCATCAAACTCGGACATATCGCGGTTGATGCATCGTATGTCAATCTCAATACGAGCATCTGCGCCGACGAGGAACTGTTTCATCTGTTCGGTTTCTCGCGCAAGATGCAGGAACTCTCGGGCAAGGACGCCGACGTGTTCGCTCAGTTCGATATTCCCGGCATATCATGGGGTCTGGTGCCTGTGCTTGCCAATCAAGGTATAAAATATGTGATGTCATGGACCAACGGCGGCGACCGCATAGGCCATGCGCGTGAAGGTCTTGACGGCAAGCCTTTCTGGTGGGTAGGTCCCGACGGCAAGTCGAAAGTGCTCTTCTTCCAGCCCGGCAACTATGCCAACAGCGGCAGTATGGGCAAAGGAGGGGAGACCGGACGTCCGTGGCTCGGGCAGCGCAATGCCGCGAAAGTGCCGCGGTTCATAAAGATGGGATATGCCAACGTTGATTTCACCAAACAGCTCACCGAATTGCAGAACAGCGACTATCCCTACGATTTCGCCTGCTTCTCATGGACACTGTGGGATAACAACCCTATAGATGCCGACATACCCGATGCCGTGAAAGAGTGGAACGAGAAATACGCTTATCCGCATATCAAAATCAGCAGCGCCCACGAAATAATGAAGATGGTCGACGAGCGCTATGGCGATAAACTCCCGGTGGTCAGCGGTGACTATACCGAATACTGGACCGACGGTCTCGGCACGGCAGCTGTACTTACCGCAGCCAACCGTCACTCCAAGGAACGCATGATACAGGTCGAGACTGTTGCTTCACTCCTTGCCGATCAGGGCGTGCCCGCTCCGCGTACCGACATAGAGGAGGCATGGCGTCATATCATTCTCGGATCGGAGCACACATGGTGCTTTGAGAATCCCAACGACGCATACTTCAGTGACGCGATACTAAATGTAAAGAAATCATATTTCGAAGATGCCGAGAAACGTTCGCTGGCGCTTCTTGACGAAGTACTTGCTCCCGTCACTGACAAAGCCAACGGCGCATTCGGCCCGTATGACGGTCCGGCAGAAGGCGGAGTGACTGTCATCAATACGCATTCATGGCCCCACGGCGGCATAGTGACTCTTCCGTATAAAGAAAGCATGCGCGGCAACCGCGTGGTCGATGACAACGGCAACGAGGTGCTTTGTCAGCGTCTGGCTTCGGGTGAACTCGTATTCCTTGCCAACGAGACGCCGGCGTTCGGTACCACCCACTATACCGTGGTCAGCGGCGATTGCTCTGTTCCGACTTCTAATTCCGTATCAAAGTCGGAAATCAGCAACGGTGTTGTCAAAGTCAATATCGACACTGTGACCGGTAATATCTCCTCGCTCCGCATCAATGGCAGCGATTATAACTATATAAACAAAGGAGCGAATCAGTTCGTATGGCTTCCGGCCAATGTCGATGAACCGCAGACCGACAAAGTCGTTTCAATCGATATTACTGAAAACGGACCCCTCGTATCGGAAGTGACGGTGACATCGGAAGCGCGCGGCTGCAATTCGCTCACACGCTCCGTGCGTCTGATTGCCGGACAGCCCTGGGTTGAAATCTCCAATACAGTCGACAAACAGGCCACTCACGACAAGGAAAGTATCCATTTCGGCTTCGATTTCAACATACCGCAGGCAGTCACCAACATAGATATTCCCTGGGGCGTGATGCAACCTGATAAAGACCAGTGGAAACAGGCCAACCGCAACTGGTTGGCATTGCAGCGCTGGGCCGATATCTCAAACGATACCCACGGCGTGACATGGTGCTCGCTCGACGCTCCGCTTATGGAATACGGTGGCCGTTTCGCCAATATCGCGACAGGCTGGGGCAACGGCGGCGACTGGAAATACTCGCTTCCCGAGCACTCAGCCGAGATATATTCATGGGCGATGAACAACCACTGGCACACCAACTTCCCCCAGACTCAGGAAGGCAAAGTGACATTCAGCTACCGCATGATGCCTCACGGCGCATCGGATCTTGCCGCCGCCAACCGATTCGGTATGGAGCAGGCACAGCCTCTCGTGCATGTCATTGCCAAGAATGCGACCGAGCTTAAAGCTCCCGTGGCTATCGATAATTCCAACGTCGTAGTATCAATCGTTAAAGATCAGGGCGACGGCAAATCATTCGTAGTGCGTCTGCGCTCACTCTCCGACAAAGAGGAAAATGTGACAATGACATATCCCCGCCGCACACCTGCAAGCGTTCATATCTGCGATCTCGGAGAAGAACCTTCACGTCCCATCGACGGCGCTCTGACCCTCCCGCCTTACGGTATGACAACCCTACTGCTGAAGTGGTAAAATAAACTATATATCGCTAAAATAAACGCGTCTGCTGTCCGGTAAATCCGTATCGCAGACGCGTTTTATATTATATGTCCGCCTCTCCGGAAAGACAGCGCGTTAACCCTTTTATTAAAACAGGCAGATTGAACGAGTGTTGCAAAACTCGATTTTATTAGACCGCGGTTGAAAACCGCGGCTACTACACAGCTGATTATCAGGAGACTTTGCATAGTGGCCGCGGTTTTCAACCGCGGTCTAATAAATAATAAATCTATGATTCAGTCGCCGCAGCTGTCAAGGCCGAGCTGGATTATTTCGTTGTCGGCATCGTTGCGGGCGGCGCAATCGTTGAGCGGCGGTATACGTTTTATTATTCTGGCGGGATTGCCTGCTACGATGGTGTCAGCCGGTACGTCTTTTGTTACTACGCTTGCAGCTCCTACTACGGCATTATCTCCTACGGTGACACCGGGTAATATCGTTGCTCCGGCCCCAATCCATGCATGTTTGCCTATGTGGATAGGTCGGCATGTGATGACCTGCCGTTCATATAAATCATGGTTGTTGCTTATCAGTTGCACATTGGCGGCTATCATCGCATCGTCATCTATGGTTATGCCTCCGGCCGACATCATAAGGCATCCGGGCATGATGATGACGTTGCGGCCGATTGTGACGCAGTGGAATCTGACGCCCGATAACGGCGTTCCTACGCGGCTGCCTGTTCCCATACCGGGAAATAGTTTCAGCATAAGCTGATTGTATTCCTCCGTACCGGGCATCGTATGGTTAAATCTGAACAGCAATTGCGATTGCTCCGCAGCCAATGCCAATTCCTCGGCAGTCTGTTTCGTAACATCTATCCTTATTTCTTCCATAATATTATTACATGTTTAGTGACCTTATACCGGGCTTCGTCTCATTGCTATGAAATCCGGAGTACAAGTATTATTGCAAATTTAACGTTTCCTCAAACTTTGGCAAAATAATTGTCACGCATTTAGCTTATTAGTTTTTTGAATCTGTTTTATCTACAATGCTGTTGCAAATGGAACGGTTCACGCAAAATGTCTGAGAAGAAAATTTATTATGCGCCATCTTTTGGTTATTATCGCGCATTCTGATTTGCGGGATATGGCCTTGGCTATTTGTCTTGTAACTTTTGAAAGCGGCATTACCCAAAAGAGGCCTTCGCCTTTTGCCATGCGTGTGCCGACGAGACCGGGACGTATTTCCGTGATAACGATGCCGGAGCCTTTCGCTTTTCGGCGAAGTGATTTAGTGTAGTTTATCTGATATGCCTTTGATGCGCTGTATGACGGGGCGCCGGGAGTCGGTTGCAGTCCTCCGACTGATGTTACTGTCACGAGATGTCCATAGCCCTGTTGCTCGAATATGTGGTATAGTGTTGTCATGGCATGAGTCCATCCGGCGATGTTTGTTGCTATCGTAGTTTGCTCGACGGCATTCTCAAGATGAGGGTTTAGCTCGCCTGTGCCGGCGCATACGATGGCGATGTCAATGGCGTGAAGTCTGAGGCGAGCGGAAGCAATGGCCGCTTCCAGTTGTATGGCTACCGACATGTCGCAGCATTCGGTATACGTGTGTTCCGGACACGTACTCTTCATTTCCTGTAACAATTCTTCGCGGCGGCCGAATACTGCTACATTATATCCTTCCGAAGTGTAATGACGCCACAGACTGTTACCTATTCCGGATGTCGCGCCGATGATAAATATATTCATTATTGCTTATTTTTTTAGCAAAATTGCTTATTTTTTAGCAAAGATAAGAACGCGGACTGAGACCGGCGTTAAACTAAGTTTATGATATGGGCCTATTTTCCCGTTTTGCGGCGGATACGGCTGAGATAAACGGGCGTGACGAGGAGATAGGAGGCAATATCACGCATTGTGACCCGTCGGATAATGTCTGGATACGTGTTAATCATTGCAAGATACCTTTCGGTTGGCGATTTACGGTGAATGTCGATATAGCGTGCGTATGCTTCAGTGAGTAGTATTTCCGAAGCCCTGTCAATCAGGCGGGGATTGGATTGCCGGATATAATCGCGCAGATTGTCGATCGGGCATTGTATGACTTCGGCGTCGCTTCCGGCAATGATTGAGGTGTCGGCAGGTTGCCCGGACAGGAACGATTTGATGAAATCTATCACACATTCCCCTTCAAATGAGAATCCTGTCACACTGTAGTCGCCTTTCGTATTGAGAACCGCATACTTGAAATAGCCCGATGTTATTATTCCGGCATAGCGCCCCAGACATCCTTCCGCTACAAAATATTCACCTTTGCGGTATGTTACGGATTTACCGTTAGCCATGCAGTAATCTCGAATGGCGGAAAAATCGATGTCGGTTAGAAATTCGTTAAGCAAAGCCATTGGCGCGGTGCGGTGTCGGGATGTCAGTAGGGTTTGCGGTATTTGTCGGGGTTGGAGTCTTCGAGGATGCTGAGATAGGAGGTGTAGCGCGATTGAGCTATCAGGCCATCTTCGAGGGCCTTGATTACTGCACAATGGGGTTCGTGGGTGTGGGTGCAGTTGTTGAAACGGCAATCGGCTCCGATTTTGAATATCTCCGGGAAGAAATGTGACGCTTCGTATTCGTCCATTTCGATAGTGCCGAATCCTCTAACGCCGGGAGTGTCTATCAGATAACCGCCGTCGTCGCCGGGTAGTTGGAACATCTCGGAAAAGGTGGTGGTATGAGTGCCGGTGTCATGCACTTCCGATATTGCGGCAGTGCGCAGGTCGAGCCCGGGTATCAGGTCGTTGATGAGGGTGGTTTTGCCTACGCCGGAGTTGCCTGAAATAAGAGTTGTCTTGCCCCGGAGGAGGCTGCGGAGTGCGTCGATGCCGTCGCCGGTCTTTGCCGATATGGTCACGACTTTATAGCCTATCGACTTGTACAGGTAGCTGACAGCATCCAGCAGTTCGATATCCTCGGATTCGGTGAGAAGGTCGATTTTATTTATTACTATAATAGCGGGCACGCGGTAGGCTTCGGCGGTGGCAAGAAAACGGTCGATGAATGTTAGCGACGTAGTGGGGTGGAAGAGCGTTACGATAAGGAGTGCCTGGTCGAGATTCGACGCCAGGATGTGCGACTCTTTCGAGAGGTTGCTCGCGCGGCGGATAATATAATTTTTGCGCGGAAGAATATCGGTGATAAATGCCGTGCCTGATTCGTTAACCGAAATGTTCACACGGTCGCCTACGGCAATAGGGTTGGTCGACCTGATACCTTTAAGGCGGAAATTGCCTTTGATTTTGCAGTCGATTTCGGTACCGTCGGCAGTGCGTGCCACATACCAACTTCCTGTATTCTTTATGATTAATGCCTCCATTAAAATGCCCTTTTTCTATAAAATAAACCAAAATTAAGCAATTTGGTTGAGATAAAAAAGTTTTTTAAGCAATTTTTCAATTGATTGATTATTAGAGTGTTATAATGATGTGGTTTTATTTCTCGCTGATTTACTGATAAATAAGTCTTATTAAATGATGAATTTTAAATAAAAATGTTTAATTTTGCAAAAGTTTGAACCAAATTCAATTATTAATTATTATAAGTGTAAACAATTTAAATTTCAAAAAACGATGAATGTAGAAGTCATTGGTTCATGGGCCGGACTTGTGTGGAAAGCACTCAATGAGGCCGAAGTTTTGGGTATCAAACAGCTTAAAAAGATTACCAAACTGAAAGAAAAAGAATTGTACGCCGCTCTCGGATGGCTTGGCCGTGAAGACAAAATCACTATTCAGGATAACCCCGAGGACGAAAAAGAACTGTTGGTATCACTTGTCCAGGACAAATAATACACACTTTTTTTAACACTATCACTCTCAACCTACAGCGAAATCGACAGCCGTCAAGGCCGCCGATTTCGTTTTTTGGGGGAGGATGTTGCGAAGCATAATCTTCCGCCCCAATGCACTTTGCGGTAAAACTTGGTTGAAAAGTTAGAGAATATCCGAATAATGGAAGTGTAAACCGAGTGAGTTGCACAGTTCAGAATATAAGATCGAATTCGTAGTGCTGCGATTCATCGCGTCTGCGCTCTTATGATGTAACGTGTTAAATGATACGTTTATAACGCGGAGATAAAAACTACCTACATACAATTTTCTGCTACTTTTGTCAGCTAATCATAAATAATCGGGATGAAACACCCACTCCCACCAATTTTAACAACAAAGCCCTGCATCTACTCTATTAGATGATAGAATCTATTGAAACAAATTACTGCTGCTGGAGGTGGAGCCTGAGTGCAGATTTCACCTCCTCAATGTCCGGATTAGTCAATATGGGCAGTAGAGTGTCTATTTCTTCGATAGGGAGATTCCACCATTGCAGACGCAGGAGAAGGTCTATTGTCTCATCGTCAAAACGTCGGCGAATGATTCGCGCGGGATTTCCGACTGCTATCGCGTAGGGGGGAATATCAGATGCCACAGTGGCATTCGCACCGATTATTGCACCGTCACCGATATGTACGCCTGGCATGATTGTCGCATTTTGGCCGATCCAGACATCATTACCTATGACTGTGTCTCCTTTAATAGGTAATTCATCTTTGACCGGAGCAATCATACTGCCCCAATCGCCACCCATTATATAAAACGGATAGGTGGTTGCACAATCCATGCGGTGATTGGCTCCATTCATCACGAATGTTACTCCTTTTGCAATGGCACAAAAGTTGCCGATTATAAGTCTGTCGCCTATAAATTCATAAAAATGTGTGACGTGTTCTTCAAATTTGTCGGCACCGTCGATGTCATCGTAGTATGTATAGTCCCCAATGATAATTCTCGGATTTTTCACAATATTCTTGATATAGCAAAGGCTTGGTATCGCCGGGTTCGGGAATGCGCTCTCTTTATCTGGATATTTTTTCATGTGAAAGTTTCTTTATTTTAAGTTTCTTTATCTTAGAAGTCTAATAGGGCTTTGATGCGGGCGGGGTTGGCGCCGAGGCGGAGGGCACGGTCGGCATCGGCGTGTGCGTCGGCGGTGCAATAGCGTTTTTTGTTTAGGATGGCGCGGCACAGGTAGAGTTCGGAGTAGTCGGGGTCGAGGTCGAGACCGTCGGCTATGTCCTCGGAGGCGTCGACGAGACGCTCGAGCCGGAGGGCACATAAAGCGCGTCCGGCATAGTATTCAGGCTGCGGGTCGGCCTGGATGAGCCGGGAATAATAGGATATGGCGCTCTCGTGGTTTTCTGTGATGGTATAAAATGAGGCGAGTGCTATGAGGGTGTCCTCACTGCGGGGAGAGAGTTTCTCCCGTTGCTGCAGGTCGGAGAGGGCGTCTTCGAAGTTGCCGCTGTATAGCATTATCAGTCCGCGGTAGAGGTAGGCGTCGGAGTAGGTGGAATCGAGTTGTACGATATTGTCGTAGTCGGCGAGGGCCTCGGCCGCGCGTCCCATCGACGTGAGCACTTTCGCGCGGTTGGCCAATATTGTCACTGATGCGGGTGCCGCGCGGTGAGCATGCGTGAGCGCGTCGAGGGCGAGAGAGTCTTTGCCGGCATAGTAGCGTATCATACCGAGATTGGAGAGCAGCATGGCATCGGTAGCGGAGTCGGGATGCTGCTCAAGGGTGGCGACGATGAGAGAGTCGGCGGTATTCCAGTCGGCCGCGGCAACGGATTTCTCGATTTCAGCCCAAGCCGATTCGGTCGCGGTATCAGTGTCTTTAGCCTCCGCGGCGCAAAAAGTGAGGACTGACACTAAAAAGACATATAATGCTCTATAATATAAATTCATAATCGGGTGATGTGGGAAAAAGGGACGTATGGTCCCGGATGCGGATGAAAAAATATGTCGCAAAGTTAGATATTTTTAATTGAAATTATTTGTAAGAAAACTATAATTGAGTTAAATTTGTATCAATGAATCACGTTATCCGACATATAGAATATCTTGTGCACAGGCATGACTGCGTTGTCCTGCCTAAATGGGGCGCGTTTATCGCTGGTTATCAGCCTGCTTGCTATGATGAGGCGCTCGGGTTGATGTATCCGCCTACGCGTGAACTGTCGTTCAGCGCGAGCGTGGATTATAATGACGGGCTGCTTGCGTCGTCAATCGCCCGCAAGGAGGGTGTGCCGTTCGCGCAGGCTCAGCGCATAGTCGAGGAGGAATTGAGTTCGATGAAGCATCAGCTCAGTCTTGACGGTGAACTCTCGCTCGGCAGGGTAGGCCGTTTTATCCGGCAGGATGAGGTGTCGATGATATTCGAGCCGGCAAAGAAGCAGGCGCATATAGGAAGCGCCGGATTCGAGGCTTTCTCCATCAAGCCGTTGCTCAATAAGGTGCGTGAAGAGGCTATCAATGCAGGGCGGATTGAAGCTCCGCGTCGCGGACGATTGTCGCGTATCGGACTGCGTGCTGTGAAAGCGGCGGCGGCAGTGGCTCTTGCTGTCGGTATATCGGTGGCATTGCTGCGCCCGTCGTTCAACCGCAATGACGATATGGCGTCGATAGCTCCCGTGATGCAGCAAAAATCATCGCAGACCTCTTTTGTACCCGCTCTTGAGGAGGGTAGAACGCTGAATATACGTGTGCCGGAGGAAAGTCGTGAAATAGTAAAGCCGCAACCCGAACGGGTTGAGGTTGCTCCGGCTGCCGTAGAGACGCCACGTAATAACGAGGCAACCATAAGAATGAACGCATCCGACCGCTATTGCCTTGTGGTCGCATCGCTTCCTTCGATGGCCCTCGCAGAGAAATTCGTGAGCGAGAATAAGGACGCTAATCTCGCCATCCTTAACATTGACGGCAAATACCGTGTATATGCCGCTACGGGCAATACTATCAATGAAGCTATCAAAGGTAAGGATGTGGCTGAAATAGGCGGCCGCTTTGCCGATGCGTGGGTATGCTCGATGCGCTGATCGGATTTGATGCTCCGACCGGAAAAGTTTTTTTAATCTCACATAAATATATATGGATTCATTGCATGAGCTGCTCGTGAAACGACGCAGCATACGACGCTATAAAGAGGAACCACTTGATGCAGAAGCGGTAAAACTTATTCTTGAAGCCGGCCTTATGGCTCCGACTTCGAAAAATTCACGTGCATGGCAATTTGTGGCTGTCGACGACAAGGATATGTTGCAGCGCCTGAGTCAATGCAAACCGGCCGGTGCGCATCCTATTGCCAAGGCCGCGCTTGCAGTAGTCGTTGCGGTCGACGCAACGAAGTCGGAAGCATGGATTGAGGATGCATCGGCTGCAGCGTCGTATATGCAGCTGCAGGCTGCCGACCTCGGCATCGGTTCTTGCTGGATAGAAGTACGCGACCGTTATCAGGTCGACGGCACTCCGGCCAACGAATATGTTCAGGAACTGCTCGGTATTCCGGAAGAGATTTCTGTGGTGTGCATACTGACATTCGGTTATCCCGACGAAGAGCGCCGTCCGTGCGACACATCGAAACTTCATTGGGAAAACGTACATATAGGAAGCTATAAGGCAAATGATTAAATCGTGTGTGGTCATCGGTTCGGGCAATGTGGCGACCCATCTTGCCAAGGCTCTTGTTCCACATATTGAAATCAGGCAGATTTTCAGCCGAAATATAACGCATGCCGAAGAACTGGCTCGCGCCATATCGCCGTCGTGCACTGCCATTGACGATGCCGGTGCCATAGACTGCGATGCCGACTTTTATCTGATGTCGGTCACTGATGACAGTATCAGTGCTTTGGCGCGTGAAATACGCGGATATGACCGCGGTATATGGGTGCATACATCGGGTAGCGTAGGTCTCGACGTCTTTGACGGCATGAGAGCACATTGCGGCGTATTCTACCCACTCCAGACATTTTCCAAGAACAAAGAGTTGGATATGCGCCAGGTCCCGTTGTTTATTGAGGGTGGAGATGCGGAAACAGAGCAAGAACTGGCGGCTCTTGCATCGAAAATCAGCGGGAAAGTAAGCCTGTTGAACTCCGAAGGACGCCGTCGGTTGCATATAGCGGCAGTATTCGCATGCAATTTCGTAAACTATTTATGGACAGTGGCCGACCGCCAGTTGCGTATGTGCGGTACCGACATTCATGCGCTTGATCCGTTGCTTAAGGAGACGATGGAAAAGATTGCCACACTCTCGCCCGAGGAGGCACAGACAGGTCCGGCGCGCCGTGGCGACATGCATGTCATAGACCGTCATATCGGTATGCTCGGCAATAATGATGCCGAGCTGTATGAAATGATTTCCCGCCAAATCTACAATACTTATCATGAGCAAAATTGACTATAATCTGACAAAAATAAAGGCATTTGTGTTTGATGTCGACGGTGTGCTGTCGCCGTCAACCGTACCGATGGGAGCCGACGGAATGCCGATGCGAATGGTGAATATAAAGGACGGATACGCGTTGCAGCTTGCGGTGAAACACGGCTATCGTATCGCGATTATCACCGGCGGCTACAGCGAGGCAATAGCGGCGAGATACAAGGCGCTTGGCATCGATGACGTGTTCATGGGTTCGTCGATGAAACTGCCTATATTGAAAAAGTGGCTTGATGACAATGGCCTTGACGCGACGGAGACGGTATATGTCGGTGATGATATTCCTGACCATGACTGCATGAGGGCGGTAGGCCTGCCCGTTGCACCCGCTGATGCGGATATTGATATAAAAAGTATTGCCCGCTATATTTCGCCGGTTAACGGCGGGTATGGTGTCGCACGTGACATAATAGAAGAGGTGATGAAAGCGCGTGGCGACTGGATGTCGACCGAGAAGGCTTTCGGATGGTAATCTTAAAGCCTGTATGTCACTTACTCCTAATCAGATTGCTGTATGAAAAAAATATTGCTTGGTAGCGGTTCGCCCCGTCGCAAGGAACTGCTGTCGATGATGGATATTGATTTTGAAACGGTTCGTCTCAATGACGTGGAGGAGGTATATCCGGCGTCGCTTGCTGCCGATGAAGTCCCGTCGTATCTGTCGCGGCTTAAGGCGGAAAGTTACCGTGACAACCTGACGGCCGACGACATGCTTATAACAGCCGATACTGTAGTGATAATCGGCAATGAGATACTCGGTAAGCCGAAAACGCCTGAAGATGCATGCGAGATGCTGCGGCAACTTTCCGGTGCAAAACACAAGGTAATAACCGGAGTATCGTTGACGACTGCCGAGGGAATACACACATTTGCCGAAACCACCGAAGTGGAGTTTGACGTAATTCCTGAGGAAGATATAACCCACTACGTGGAAAAATATCATCCTCTCGACAAAGCCGGTTCCTACGGCATACAGGAATGGATCGGACTGACATCTATCAAAAAAATCGACGGCTGCTTCTACAACGTAATGGGTCTTCCTACCCGTGCCCTTTACCACGAGCTAAAGAAACTCGGCGCTATATAAATGCTACTGATTGGCTGAAAGAAAGATTGTAAAGTCGCTGCCGCCCGGAATTAATGATAATGTTCCATTTATTAGGCGGTTATCGGAATTGAATTCGGGAGCATGCATACATTTGGCTGTGCAATTTCCGATGTAATTTACAGCCATCCGACCGATAATTCCCGGTGCGATGATGTTACGTGCAAGGCAATGCGCGACATAGCCCATAGTGTATCGCAGGTTTAATTCGATGCAAGGAGCTATGCGGTAGCAATCCGTGGAGTCTTTGTATACCATCATGTCAATGCCGCAAATGCCTGTGTAGGTGTTGCCTATCAGGTCGGTAAGTATTGATTCCAATGATTGGCGGATACGTTCAAGACAGGATGGCGCTACATATTGTGTGATAATGGCTGAGAGATATTGTTTGGATGCTATGATATTGCCGGTGTAATTGCCTCCTGAAAGTGTCTCGAATACGGAGAGACCTACGTAGCTGGCATTGCCTTTGCTTATTTCGAACAGCATGGCGAAATCGACAATCTTGTCGAGACGTGGTTCTACCAATACGCTTCCCTGGCTTTTTATTGTGCCTTCGGCGTGACGAAGAAGTGCCGAAGCATTCATTCTGTCGGAATAGATGACGCCGCGTCCGCTCGATGACCAGGGGGATTTTATTACCACTGACTTGTGACGGCCGATATATTCCGTCAATAACGCGGTGTCGGATATTTCTACGGGCATCGATACGTCAATTCCGGCATCTTTGAGCCGGCGGTTGATTATTACCGATGAACGACGGTGGGAGAGGAATCGTATCCGTTCGACGGTCTCGGCATCGGGCATGAGCCCGACAGGTACGCCTGTGCGCTGCAAACTGTCGGCGATAGCGTGCGACCATCCCCACGGACGCACGCATTTTACGCGTCCGATATTTTCAGTAGTCAAAATTTCAATATCTTTTTTCAATATGGGGGCCATATCGCGCAACCACTTGGCATCTGTGGGATTGGACGTACATATAATGTCGCCGTCACCGGCAATCCAAGCAGGGAGCATCGCGCCACGTTCGCGCAGCAACATGGCATTACGCGGCGGAGTGAATCGCCTGAGATTATTTCCAAGCGCAATATCGTTTTCAGGGTTGAATATCCAAAGAGTATCCATTACAGTCGAAAAGAATAAATCGGGATTGCAAATTTAGCAAATTTTCAACATTATATGACATTTATCAACACGTGTTGCCGTGGTTGGAATCAATTGATTATCTTTGTGGTGAGTGCGGCATTGTCACAAATTATAAACCTCGGAGTCATGCCGCTTAAATGATTATTAAGGAGATATGAGCGATATAATCAAACTGTTGCCGGACTCGGTGGCCAATCAGATAGCCGCCGGTGAAGTGATACAACGGCCGGCTTCTGTTGTAAAGGAATTGGTCGAGAATGCTATAGATGCCAAGGCCACTGATATAACTATTGTGCTTAAAGATGCCGGGCGTACGCTTATTCAGGTAGTGGATAACGGTACCGGTATGTCGCCGACCGATGCCCGTATGGCATTCGAACGGCACGCCACGTCGAAAATTACCGTGGCCAACGACCTTTTCGCACTAAGCACAATGGGTTTCCGCGGGGAGGCGCTTGCGTCGATCGCCGCTATAGCGCAAGTGGAGCTTATTTCAATGCGCAGAGATGATACGGTGGGCACGCAGATATTCATCTCGGGATCAAAGGTTGAGTCGCAACAGCCTGCGGCAGCCGCTCCGGGCACAAACATTATGGTTAAAAACATATTTTTCAATGTGCCGGCGCGTAGGAAATTCCTGAAAAAAGATTCCGTAGAGCTTAATAATGTGCTTCATGAATTCGAACGCCTTGCGCTCGTAAATCCGGATGTCGACCTCACGATAATCCATAACGACGTCACGCTCCATCAGTTGCGGCATGCCACTCTCAAGCAGCGTATCGGCAACCTGTTCGGAAAGTCCATCGAACGCCAGCTTATCCCGATTGAAACAGAGACATCGATTGTAAAGCTGTCGGGATTTGTGGGATTACCGGAGAATGCCCGTAAACGCGGTGCATTACAGTATCTCTTTGTCAACGGCCGCAACATGCGCCACCCATATTTCCATAAAGCGATACTCAACTGCTACGAACAGCTTATCCGCCCCGAGGAGCAGCCCAACTATTTCGTCAATTTTGAGGTTGCCCCCTCGACTATCGACGTCAATATCCACCCCACGAAAAACGAAATCAAATTTGAGAACGAGCAGGCTATATGGCAGATACTCAATGCTGCGGTACGCGAATCGTTAGGCAAGTTCAACGCTGTTCCCTCGATTGATTTTGACCGTGATGATGACGTGCCCGAAATTCCGGCATTCGATCCCAATGTCGACGCTATGCCCGACTTCTCGGCTTCTACGGATTATAATCCGTTTGCCGACACGCCTCCTGCCGTACCGCCGGCGCAACCGGGATGGCAGCGTAAAAGCGGAAATGTCTTTGATGACTGGGACAAACTGTATCGTTCGTTTGAAAACACGCCTGAAACAACCGTGCATCCCGACAGTGACAACCTTTTTGCAGGTGGAGGTACGGAAGGTGAGGATACCGAGGTGGTAGCAAGCAGGATAAATGGTGCCGATAGCCCGGGAGAGGCAGTCCCGACTGGTTCCGGACTGCCGAAATCGACTGTGCAGCTCAACGACAGGTATATTATCACTCCTACGGCTACGGGATTACTGATTATCGACAAGCACCGCGCACATGTGAGAGTCCTCTATGAGTCGTATGTGAAAAGTTGCGAAGGCGCGCCTATCCCGTCACAGAAAGTGATGTTCCCTGAAGCTGTCAATCTCACCCCGGCTCGTATTGCCATACTTAACGAGTATCGCGATGACATTACCGCTATGGGATTTGATCTGGAGGCCATGAGTGCTGATACGTGGGTTATCAACGGTATACCTGCCGGCATCGATGACACTGACAACGTGCAGTTGCTGACGTCGCTGCTCGACGACCTGCAAACCGGCACGGATATAACGCAACGCAGTGTCAGGCAGTCGATAGCGCTGCATCTTGCCAAGGCCGCGGCCGTGAATGCTGCCCGCCAGTTGTCGGAAAGCGAGGTGGAGCATCTGCTGAGCAGTCTGTTCAGTCTTGCCACGCCGGCCTATACGCCCGACGGAAACAAGGTGATGGCGGAAATCTCTACCGCTGAAATCAAAAGTCTGTTTTAGAGCTTGTCTAAAATTCATATTACTTTGCTTTTGAGGGTCTTGTCAGTGTCTTTTTGCTCGCTCTTCAGTCACGTAGCTACGGCTACGCTCCCTCATCGCAAGCAAAAATCCATCTGACAACCCCTCTCAAAATCTGCATTATATAAATTTAGACAATCTCTAAATCATAAAAACAAACAAACCATTAACTAACGATAATTACTAATTACTAATTACTAATTACTAATTGTCAAAGCCTAACATATTTTGATGATGAAGTGTAAAATTCTGACTATTTTGGGCGTGATGACGGTGTTGTCGGCGTCGGGACAGGTGTATAAGGACCCGACGGCTACGCCGCACCAACGGGCGGAGAGCATCGTGGCTGAGATGACGTTGCAGGAAAAGGTGTCGCTAATGCAGCATCAGTCGCCGGCCATAGAGCGACTTGGCATCAAGCAGTACAACTGGTGGAACGAAGCATTGCACGGCGTGGGACGCGCGGGCACAGCAACAGTTTTCCCGCAGCCTATCGGCATGGCGGCATCGTTTGACGACCGTCTGCTCTACGATGTGTTCACTGCCGTTTCCGACGAAGCGCGTGCTAAAAACAGTATGGCGAAGAAGGAGGGTCCGCTAAATATCTATCAGGGGCTGACTTTCTGGACTCCTAATGTCAATATTTTCCGTGACCCGCGCTGGGGACGCGGCCATGAAACTTACGGCGAGGACCCCTATCTTACCTCGCGCATGGGTCTGAGCGTGGTGCGCGGATTGCAAGGGGATTCGTTTGAGGGTGGCAATTATCGCGGCGATCGGGCGCTCAACTACTACAAGCTGATGGCCTGCGCCAAGCATTATGCCGTGCACAGCGGCCCGGAGTGGAGCCGTCACTCTTTCAATGCCAAGAATATCGCGGCGCGCGATTTGTGTGAGACGTATCTGCCGGCGTTCAAATCGCTTGTGGAGGATGGCGACGTGAAGCAGGTGATGTGTGCCTACAACCGCTACGAGGACGAGCCGTGCTGCGGAAGCAACCAATTGCTGCAAAACATATTGCGTGGCGAATGGGGCTTTGACGGCGTCGTGGTGTCGGACTGCGGCGCCATCGGCGATTTCTATAATGACGGCTGCCATAAGACGGAGCCGGACCCGCAGCATGCGGCAACGGCAGCGGTGCGTGCAGGTACTGACCTCGAATGCGGCGGCGTGTACGGTTGGCTCGTCGATGCTGTCAGCAAGGGCATCATAGATGAAAAGGAGATTGACAAATCAGTGACGCGCGTGATGAATATGCGTTACCGTCTCGGCGAGATGGACGATGACGCGCTCGTGGAGTGGACTAAAATACCTGCCGATGTGGTTGACTCCGATGCGCATAAGGCTCTTGCTCGGCAGATGGCGCTTGAGTCGATAGTGCTGTTGAAGAATGACGGCACGCTGCCCCTCTCCAAGGATATGAAAATCGGACTTCTGGGCCCGAACGCCAACGACTCGATAATGCAGTGGGGCAACTACAACGGTTATCCCACGTCGACATCGACACTGCTTTCAGAACTTTCAGCCCGAGTGCCGGAAGAGAATTTAGTGTATGTGCCGGGTATTTCCTATACATCGGATAAGGTAATCAACAGCTATTTCGACCAGACTCGTGCCTCTAACGGACTTCCCGGTTTTGATGCCCGTTACTGGAATGATAAAAACAAAAACAGGACTCCCGACGTGACGGCCATAGTATCGCAGCCCATCAGTTTCTCGTCGACGGGTGCCACAGTGTGGGCTCCCGGCGTGGCGCTCGGCGGATTTGCTGCCGAATTTTCAACGGTATTCACGCCGCGCGAGTCAGGCGAGATTGTATTCAGCGTGCAGACCATAGGCTGGACGTGGATAGAGGTGAACGGTCAGGGGTTGTTCTGGGGCAACGACTGCAAGAGTGGCGAGGCTGCAAAATATCAGGTAGAGGCAGGCAAAGATTACAATATCAATATTCACTACTATTGCGAGGATATGACCGGCGACGCGTTGTCGCTCGATTTCGGCTCCCAGCGTCCTATTGACAAGCAGGAAATCATCAACCGGTTAGCCGATGTTGATGTAGTGGTGTTTGCGGGCGGTATCTCACCCCAGCTTGAGGGTGAAGAGAAAGCTGTCAGTGTGGAAGGCTTCCGTGGCGGCGACCGTGAAATCATCGAGTTGCCTAAGAGTCAGAGTGAGCTCCTTGCAGCGTTGCGCGACGCAGGTAAGAAGGTGGTGTTTGTGAACTATTCGGGTTCGGCAATCGCCCTTACCGATGAAGCCGTACCGGCAGCTGCATTGCTTCAGGCATGGTATCCCGGTCAGGCCGGCGGCGAAGCCGTTGCCGATGTGCTTTTCGGCGATTACAATCCGTCGGGCAAACTTCCGATTACGTTCTATACCTCGACCGACGAGCTTCCCGACTTTCAGGACTACAGCATGAAGAACCGCACGTACCGCTACTATCAGGGCAAGCCGCTCTATCATTTCGGACACGGCCTGAGCTATACCGATTTTCAGATAGGTAAAGCAAAAATCAAGAACAAAAAGGGTGTGGGCGCCGTTCTTACGGTACCTGTGACCAACAAAGGCAAGATGGCTGGAACGGAGACGGTACAGGTGTACGTGAGCCGTCCGGCCGACGTTGACGGCCCGTCGATGCAGTTGCGCGACTTTGCCCGCGTTGAGCTTCGTCCGGGCGAGACAAAGAAGGTGGAGTTCAAGCTTGACGAGAACGCTTTCCTTTGGTTTGACCCGGCCAACGAGGAGATGCTACCCCTTGCCGGCGACTACATCATACGCTACGGCAGCAGTTCCGACGCGGCGCAGTTGCAGTCGGTGAAGTTCACGTACAAGCCGTAATTTACGCGGTTTTGACGAAGATACGTATTATATTGTAGGGACGCGATTGATCGCTGTTTACTTACGCTGAGTAGATAGGGGCGGGGGCGTCTCGCCCCCGTGATAACTTTCAGGGTGTAAGAAATACCACGAGGGCGAGACGCCCTCGCCCCTATCAAGTAAACGGCATTGAGTCGCGTCCATACTGTTAAATAAAGTGATATGCAGATACTTATAGGATGCGCGAAGAAGATGCGGGTTGTGCCGCAGGTTTGCGGTGGCGTTGTAGCCACCGTGCCTCATTTTATTGACAATGCCGCGATGATAGCCGCTCAGATGGCGGTGTATGATACCGGGGAGTTGCAGGAGATACTTGGCGTAGGTAAGAAGATTGCGGCTGAGAACAGGCTGCGCTATCAGGCGTGGCACGACGAGACTACGCTTACGCCCGCTGTGATGGCCTACGACGGAATGGTGTTCAATAAACTGTCGCCTCAGACTTTTTCTGCCGCCGACATGCAATATGCGTCGGAGCATCTTTTCATTGCGTCGTTTCTATATGGTCTGCTGCGTCCGACCGATCTTATCAATCCGTATCGGCTTGAGGGGAAGGTGTCGCTGCCTGTCACGTCGCATGCCACGCTGTTTGACTACTGGAGGCCGGTGCTTACCGACTGGTTTATCGATAAGGTCAAGGCTGATGACGGGGTGCTTGTCAATCTGGCGAGCAATGAATTCCGCAACATGTTTGACTGGAAGCGTGTGGAAAAAGAGCTTACCGTCGTGTCTCCCGATTTCAAGGTCGAAGAGGGTGGCCGCCTGAAAAATGTCACAATCTATGCCAAGATGTGCCGCGGCGCGATGACACGCTATATCATCGAAAACCGCATTGCCGCGCCGGAACTCCTCGCCGGATTTTCATTCGACGGCTTCCATCATGCGGGCGGGTATGATTTCGTGCTTTCATGCGGAATGTAAGGGTGCAGGTCAATGCGATTTATTTAAGGGGTATAGATAGGGGCGAGGGCGTCTCGCCCTCGGAGTATTATTTACACCCTTAAAGTAACCACGGGGGCGAGACGCCCCCGCCCCATAAGCGCTCCTACCGAGAGTAGCGGATAGGGGATAGTTATCAATTGATTGGTGGCTGCATAAATGTGTGGCATCTAATTAGTTGTGAACCATGCCATACAAAAACAGACGCTAAATACATGTTGTAAAACATGTCCTCTAATTTGGATATATATATATAGATATATTATTTTTGCGCCGATTGGGATATAGAGGAAAAATTTAAACACATATCGATTGCAATGAAAAAGCTATTGGTTGCCATATTATTGGCTCTCTGTTTTATGCCAGGTTACTCCCAAAGGAAAATTTTCGGTTTGACATTAGGTACTGAGATTAGACCATCGGAAGCAGAGTCGATTTTACAAAGAAATGGTATTTCTGCAATTAAAGATAACGTTAACGAGGTGAATATTGATTATACATTAAGGTCTCATGATGTGAAGTTCGGGGGATATTCATGGAAAACGATCCTTTTCCAGTTCAAGGACGGGTTCTTTATACAGGCGAGGTTTATTTCACCGGAGTACCAGCCTCAACGTTATAAAACTATACGTGAAGTATTAATGAAAAAATATCCAAAGGCGTTTATTGCTAATGACGAAGATGATAACGCTGAGGGATATAGAATGTTTACTCTATATTTGGACGAATATTCCACTACTATTGAGTTGTTCGCGAACATTCTCGGGAAGCCGTTCTTAGGGAGTAAATATCGTAGTATTTTGTTAACGTATATGTTTCACGGGGAATTACAGATTGATTCAAGTCATTACAATGACTTTTAGCTGACTTTAATTACGTGTCTGCATTAATCTCATTATTAAGTGTAAATGTTGAAAAAGACCTTTTATATCTCAACGGTAATGTTGATGGCTCTTGTGATTTTCACGGCTTGTGGCGTATCACCTAAGTCCAAAGGCAGAACGTTGGCAGAACGAATGAATGAAAATTGGGGACAATATCTCGTTGACCGCAGTCAGGTCGAGATAAATTATGTCAATAACTTTACTCCTTCCAGATATACGAATAGAGAAGAAGCGTTGGAAGAATATAACCTGCTTGTTGACGATGTTGACAGACAGTTCCAGAGCATACGTGATGAAGTCCTAAAAGAATACGATGATGTTGAGGGAGAACTTCTCAGAAAGGACTACAAAAATTTGGCAGCATTTGAAACGGCCTATGAAAATACTCTTGACCGTACGCTTGAGGCCCGGGTCTTGGAGAAATTGAATGAAGTGGATTATCCCCGGTCGGTTATGGCGAAAATTATGACGATTATTCCTTCTAAACCGGACATAGATAAAATCAAAAATGATTTGGTGACCGAAACCATTACAGAAGGTTTGGATAAGGATCAATGTTGGTTTAGTGATAGTCAGCGCTGGAATATTTCAAAGTACAACATTGATAATTTCACTATAGAAGAAGTCATACGCGATAATGACAAAGAGTATATAATTATTGCCTCCATGCGCTTGGGCAGTGACAGAAATGCTTTTGATGCCAAAGTCAAAATTTCATATATTCTTCCCGATACTGGGGATTGGCGTATGGAGTATGTCACATCGATGGGAGTATCGATTGTGCGAACACATAAGTATGATGGTTTGGTAAGTTGTGAACTAAAGGACGATGGGTGGGGCGGAGTCGATGCTCTCTTTATTACAAATAAGTCAAATATTGAACTGGTTGTCGGAGTTGATTATGTGGCAGGTGGCAATAAATACCGAACCGCTGTAATGGTCATTCCTGATAAGCAGTCAAAGGTGGGTGGAGTGTTTTGCGGAGGCAATGTGACGTCCTACGAGGTAGGATTCGTTGAAAGATATTAGAGTAATAAATATGAGATACAATTTTATAACTTATAAAATATGAAAATATTTCTACTTTTTTTAGTTCTTATAAGCACTTTGCCTTGTATGGCTCAGCGAACCATATTAGGATTGAAATTAGGCGAAACCAGGGTATCCCAAGCGAAAGATATTCTAAAGAGTCAGGGCATTTCTGTTACTACGGGGATTGATGAAGATGAATTGCAACAGAATGTACTGCTGTATGCCGCCCAACCGGTAGACTTCGGTGGATTTTCATGGCCGGAAGTTAGTTTTTTGTTTACCAATGGATTTATTCGAGAAATATTATTTGCTTATCAAAGTGAGATTGAAAGTGTGATAAAGCAACGTTATGACATATTGGAAGAAGTGCTCTTAAATAAATATGGTTCCAGTATAAGTGACTATAAACAATCAAACAATCATTATAAACTTATGGTACAGGATGACCGTGTTTTTATTACCGTAGAAGCATGGACAACCAATACTCCGCTTGGTAATGGCGGATTTATGGAACCCCCGACTGTACAACTGAAGTACGATTATTACGGTGACCCCATTATTAATAAAGATGGGTATGATGAACTATAAGGGTTAGACAATCTCTAAAAGATTTTATGTTAGGAATCCTTTTTTCCAGTCGGTACAGAAAAAACTATGTTAAGTGAGCCGGGGATGAGCGACCTCCAAAAAATGAAGGAGGTGTTGCAGACCTATATTGACTATAGCATGATGTAGGGTAGATTTCCGGGGCGGCCGGTAGCGAAAATTGTTTATTTGCTGATTGGCGGCTGCTCCGGGGAGCAGCCCTACATTAGGAAACCACAGTCAATATTTGTGGTTGCAACACCCTTTCCGGAGTATGAAAAAAACTGTCTGTGTTGTGGCGGTGGTTGTGGGAGGGGTTATTTCTTCAGTAACCGTCCGAAATAGGCCGACTTTTAGATAGCGTTTTAGATAGCGAACTTAGCA